>Ga0307507_10000036_pt1 | contig 187512 bp, 167 predicted proteins | sample 7_EM_MG_FD_207223 | JGI IMG/M metagenome (GOLD analysis project Ga0307507, IMG submission 207223) | Populus trichocarpa ectomycorrhiza microbial communities from riparian zone in the Pacific Northwest, United States - 7_EM | ecosystem: Host-associated > Plants > Roots > Unclassified | place... | reverse complement strand
AAACTCTTAAAAAAAAGCAACTTGTTAATGACAGAATTGATGAGTTGTATATTGTAATTCATTGATTATAAATAAATTACCATGCCTGAGTAGTAACAATTCCGGATTAACTACTATGCGGTGTAAATAAATAGCGTCTCCCTTTTCCCGTTCTCTCCAAATCAGCACGTCGCTGTAACAGATGCTAAAAATGCACAATATTACATTTTCGCTTACTATTTTAAATTGGAGTTTACGTTCAATATCTAATTGGATAAATTTTTTGTCATAGCTATTCCAACCTATGTAATTGTTCTTTTTTTGATAGGCCATCGCTTCATCAAAAAGCCAGTAAATAAAGTTTAAATCGGTCGGCGTTGTATTTTCAATATTATATATTGCCTTCTGTTTACGGTATTGCGGGTCTGCACTTTTTAATTTATCGTTATTCATTATCATCGGGGTTTAAAAATAAAGTCCCGGCTGTTTATAATACGCCGGCTTCAAGCAAATTCAGATAAATAAATTCAGGCGATTTAACGCCTGCCTCGGCCCGTATCTGTACCAACCTTGGCGAGTTGAAGAATTGTTCGGCATGCTCTCTATCATTCCATGCAGATAAATGAACTACTTTATTGGGCTCATCATCGTACACCAAAACCTGGTACGATATTTCGCCTGCTGCTTTCCTGATGCCGGATGCGTTATCAAATACCTGTTTCCAGGCCGTATAATCTTCAACTTCGTGAATGATAAGCAAGTGTTTCATATAATTGACTTTTGGATTGACATTGTTGTTAAACGGACATAGCGATGCCGGGATGCCGCAGATTTTTGGTATAAAAGTGTATTATACAGACGAAAAGCAGAGGAATTTATTTAAATGAATGACAGCCACCAATAATGATGCGTTCGTTTGTAATTGCCATACCATTGGCAAGGGTAATACATAAGGGTTACAACCCCTATCCAAAATAAGTACACCTCCCATAACGGGCGGCCAAAACCCGGCGCCTGCCATACCAGCGGCGATCCATCGGCCTTCATAGACAGGCCGGCTATCAGGATAAGCACGATGTTAATAACCCGGAGCACCGAGAAATGAACAATAAAATAAAAATAGGGCACATTACCGTACACCCGGCAAAATTCGGTAACGCGGTTATTTATTTTTTCGGTAAAGGATAAAAGCAGCATAACCGGCCCAAGCGTCATCGAAAAAAAGAGGAACGAAGGCGATTGTTTGGTGGCGTTTAAAAACGACAATAAGGTGTGTGCAGCATTCCGCTGAACAGCCCAATGGGAAGGATCGCCATATTGATTGATGAACCTTAGCCCAACAAATAAAGCTATCAGCAAAAGCCCGGATAACAACAATATCTCCTGTCGCTTTTTGGCGTCGAAACCTCTTGCATATAGCGTACCAAAAACATAGCCCAATAACAACGCCCCCGTCCACGGGATTACGGCATATAATACTACAACAGCCCGGTTACTGCTTAAAGGTATAAATGCCCCTATTGCCGATAAAAACAGCTTACTGAGGCCTCCGGCCAAGCCATTTTGAGGGAGGCTAACATAATCAAGCAGATTATGGCCGCCAATGATGATCACGGCAATTAAAGCAATTACGGGCATAGGCGCACGAATTAATAAGGCCAATATGATCATCCCAAACCCTATTGCGGATAGTACCTCCAACACCTGGAAGTGATATTGCAGATCGAATGTAAACAGCAGGCTGATGATGAGTACATCGGACAGGATAAGCCATAAACCTCGTTTTATCAGGAAAAAGCTTAGCTCCTGCTTTGTTCTGTGCTGCCCGGCAAGGTACACGGAAACACCACTCAAAAACACAAAGGCTGGCGCGCAAAAATGAGTGATCCAGCGGGTAAAAAACAAGATCACAGTGGTGGTTTGCATATTAAGCGGCGACGGGCCCGGATAATGCAAAAAATCGCGGGTATGGTCGAGCGTCATGATGATGATGATCAATCCCCGTACAATGTCTATCGAGTGTATACGCTCCTTCATCTGCTTATTTTCACATTTATAATATTGCACACTAATCTATCTTTATTGTAATGCCATGCTTAATACCTGGATTATTAGGTGTGTTAAGCATTCTCATCGAATTAAAATTTCATAAAGCAAATATTGGCGAATACTTAGCCCGCCGTTATTGCAAAAAGCTCAAAATGATAGTGCGAAAAGCTCATACTAAACATGTTGCCTGAAAGCACCAGGCGTTTTCCCGTATTTGCGTTTAAAAGCAGTATTAAAATTAGATAAATTTTCATAACCGTACTCCATGTACAGCTCGCTCGCACTGCGCCCCTTGGTAAGCTCGGCACAGGCTATCTCCAGCTTACGCTCGCGAATGTAGCGCTGGGGCGATACCCCGTATGTCTTTTCAAAATCCCGTTTAAAGGATGATACGCTCCGATTGGCCAGGAAAGACAACTCTTCGAGGTTAAGGTTATTAAACAAATTATTTTCGACCACAACCTTTAGGGAAACTCTTTCGGCAGGGCATATGATACCCGCAAGTAGCGTGGGCGACATTTCATAAACAGCTGTAAGCAATTCATTTACCTTTAACAAGGCCATTTCTTGTGACAAGGCTTGCTGCGAATCTATAAGGCTTTTGATATTCCGGATATATTCGCCGATATACCCATTGGTTGCAAAATGAACATAGGATGATTGAGCGGCAGTACCTTGAATTTTGCTTTTATGGGCTGCTACAAACGCCTTGGCAACATGGGCCGGAAAAAATATGAGTATAGTATTATACTTTTCTGTTGTATCACTATGCTCAATAATAATAGAGTTCCCTTCGGGAATCAACATGCCGTATCCGGGGCCGATGACTTTGCTTTCGCCCGCCCTGTAAACTTTTTTTTGACCGCTTTGAATAAAGCTGAACGCGCAACAACCAAACATCACCCTATTGCGAAACGGACTGGCTTTGTCGCGGTAGTTTACAAAAGAAATTGCGCCAGCATCAATTTTTTGTTGCAATAGGGTAGCATCAGGTACATGAACAACTTGCATATTAACCCAGGTTTTTGATCAAAGTAAAGTAATTCCTTTTGAAATAACCATATGGCAATAACCGGTTTTAAATCGCGGCTTGTTGCCTACTGAATTTTAGCCAAAATAAAAACCCTGCTTTTGGGGCAGGGTTCAATTATAATATGAGTTTAGTGTTGATGGTTAAACTTAAATCTCAAACGAAAAATCTTCATCGGCCGATGCTTTGGCAACTTCGGGATTTTCGCTGTATTCATAACGTTTTTCAACTACATCCTGATTAGCCCTGATGTAATCAACTGTATCTTTCAAACCCTCGGCAAATTTTTCAAAATCCTCTTTGTATAAAAAAATCTTGTGTTTCATGAAAGGGACAATGCTGAGTTTCATCGCATTCAAAATTATTGTTTACTTGAAGATTTTATGTATCTTCAATACAATATAAACTCTTAAACTTTAAATAACAAAAATGGAAACTGAAGAAACCTTCATCACCCCTCCTGGTTCAACCGAAATCGTTTTAACCGCCGAAGCTCAAAGCTATTTACTATCTGCCGGTAAATGGGCCACCTTTTTAGGCATCCTGGGCTTTATTTTTTGCGGCCTGTTTGCATTGGTTGCCTTATCAATTGGCACAATTTTCACCAAAATGGCCGAAGTGATGCCTTACAATCCCGGCTTTAAAATGATGGCCGGTTTTGGTGGAGGTGTCAGTATTTTTTACTTGTTGATAGATTTACTATACTTTTTCTTCGCACTTTATATTTACCAGTTTGCAGTGAAAATAAAGGCAGGTATAAACTTTAAAGATACTGTGCACGTTACAGCGGGTTTGGGTAAGCTAAAATCTTTTTTTAAGCTATGGGGAATTGTAACCATAGTTATCATTTGCGTTTACATATTAGCAATAATATGTTTTGTAATATTTGCTGCTACTATGGCAAAAGGCATGTCTGCCGGAATGTAATGGTGCTTTATTAAAATAAAAACCCTGCCTTATGGGCAGGGTTCAATTATAATATGAGTTTAGTGTTGATGGTTAAACTTAAATCTCAAACGAAAAATCCTCATCGGCAGCTGCTTTGGCAACTTCGGGATTTTCGCTGTATTCATAACGTTTTTCAACTACATCCTGATTAGCCCTGATGTAATCAACAGTATCTTTTAAACCTTCGGCAAATTTTTCAAAATCCTCTTTGTATAAAAAAATCTTGTGTTTGATAAACACTCCATCTTCCAAACGCTTTTTGCTCTCTGTTATCGTAACATAATAGTCGTTTGAGCGGGTCGCTTTTACATCAAAAAAATACGTTCTTTTCCCGGCTCTCACCTTTTTAGAAAATACCTCTTCACGTTCTCTATTGTCAAAATCTCCCATAAATATCCCTGAAATTAGTTTTGGTTGGCATAAATATAAATAAAAATTCAAAGTGCAAGTATTTTATTCACTTTTATTGAAACTTTTAGAACAAAACATCGATTTTTTTGTGCGCAAGTTAAATTTATTATTACCGCGAAGCTTAAACATTTGTCAACAGGAGGAGCTATGCATTTTGTTCTTCTTCCAACAGCTGCTTTTCATACAATTCAAAATACGTGCATTTAAGCTGCATCAGGTAATCATGATTGCCGTGTTCAACAATTTCGCCATTATCCATCACCAGAATCTTATCGGCATTTTTTATCGTAGATATGCGGTGCGCTATAATAATACTGGTTTTACCCTGCATAACACGGCCAAGATTATTTAATATTTCCTCTTCGGTACGGGTATCAACGGCCGAGAGGCAATCATCAAATATCAATATCTGCGGATGCTTAAAAATGGCCCTGGCGATAGATACACGCTGCTTTTGCCCGCCCGATAGGGTAACGCCACGTTCGCCTATTAACGTTTCAAAGCCATGCTCCAACTCCATAATGTTATTGTAAACAGCAGCATCCCGGGCGGCTTGTTCTACCACCGGCAAATCAAGTACATCGGCGCTAAAGGCGATATTGTTGGCAATAGTATCGCTAAACAGAAAAACCTCCTGCGGCACAAAGCCAACTTGCGAACGATATCCCTCCAGGTTAAGCTGTTGCAGTGGAGTGTTATCTGCCAAAATCTCGCCACCTGTAGTATCATACATACGCATAACCAGGTTGGCAATAGTTGATTTGCCCGAGCCTGTGCGGCCAATAATGGCAACCATTTGCCCCGGATCAACTTTGAATGATACATTTTTTAAAGCCTGAATGCCGGTATCAGGATAAGTGAACGATACATTATCAAATTCAAGCGCGCCTTTAATAGCATGTACCGGTGCTTTTGATGAAATGATCTCGGGCTGCTGATGCAAAAATTCATTAATCCGCTTTTGCGATGCGGCCGCCCGCTGCACCAGCGAAGTTACCCAGCCCAGAGCAATCACCGGGAAATTGAGCATATTGAGGTATACAATAAACTCCGCGATATTGCCCGATGTAATATTGCCTTTCATTACCTCTACCCCACCTACGTACATGGTAATTACGTTACTCAGGCCAACCAGCAACAGCATAATGGGGTAAAACATAGCCTGCACTTTGACCAGGGCCATCGAGTGCATTTTATAATTTTCACTTTCGGCGGCAAACTTTTCCCGTACAAAAGCTTCTCTGACATAGGACTTTATCACCCTGATACCCGAAAAATTTTCTTGCACAAAACTCGACAAACCCGACAACCGCTCCTGGATCTGTTCGCTTCTGTAGTTAATTACGTTATTCACATAGTAAATAATACCCGCCAGCACAGGCAGCGGCAATACCGACCATACTGCCAGCCGCACATTTACCGTAAGCATGGCGTATATTACCATTACAAACAACACCACGGTATTAATAGTATACATAATGCCCGGCCCAAGGTACATGCGCACCCGGCTCACATCTTCGGTAACGCGGTTCATCAGGTCGCCGGTGTTGTGGCGGCGGTAGAAGGCCAGCGACAGGCGCTGGTAATGGCTATAAATTTCGTTCTTTAAATCATACTCGATATGTCTCGACATCAGGATGATGGTTTGACGCATAAAAAACAGGAATAAGCCCCGCAGCAAGGCCAATACCAGTACCAGCTCACCGAACAGCATCAGGCTGCTGCCAAAAATATCATAGATCATACCCTGGCGGTTAAAGCCGGCAAAAAGGTGGTAAGCGCCAATGTTTTCGGTAACCAGATCGAAGGCTACACGGATAACCTGCGCCGGCAGTACGCCAAAAATATTGGATATAATTACAAACAACACTCCCGGGATTAGCCGCCAGCGGTACTTGTAAAAAAACTTATTGAGGTATGCGAGGTCTTTCATTTATGCTCACCAAAAGTATTAAAATTTGAGTGGATTGTTGGCGGTCGAAAAGTAACATTGATGTAAGAAAACAACCAGGTGAAAGGTAGAAAAGCAAAAGGTGAAAGCCGGCCGATTACCGGATTCATTTTTTATCTTTGCAGCATGACAGTACAGGATCTGACAGCTTATTTTGAAACCGCAGATTTACCCCAAACGTTAAGAATTGACCGGGCAACTACCCAGCACGATGTTAAAGAAGCCGTAGCCCGCAACCTGGAAACCATGCGTACCGAGGCTAAACATAGCGGCGCCAGTCACCGTCTTATGCGCATCATCAACGCGCTTGAACATCCTTACGATGGGCCGGGAATTCCTGGCCGCTGGTAGCTTGCATACGGCTGAGGCAACGGGAAAACAATTAAAAAAAAACATCAAATAATGGCAATAAACAGCCATCTCCAGTTATTAAGCTATTTGTTTTAAAAATTACAGTTTTTCATCAATGCCCAACACTCATCACCCGGCTAACTTTCCATTGGCCGTCTTTTAACTGCCAAACGTGTACAAATTTCATAACCCCAATTACCGGCTTACCGTTTTCTGTATGGGTAAAACGGTGGGTACCCATTTCAATAGCGCCGAAACCCGGCATTGGGTACACCTCCAGGCTTTCGGGCAGCAGATCGCGGCGCAGGTCGGCGGCTTGTTTATTTTCAAAAATGCCTTTAAAGCCGGCCATGGTGGCATCATAACCGGTAACGCCTTTGCCATCATTATAAAACTCCACATCGGCAGTAAATAAACCTTTTATCACATCCAGGTTGCGGTTGTTAAAGGCATTAAACATAACGCTATCCATATGTGCAATGGTTTTAAACAGCGCGGCATCCTTTGGCTTAAAAACAGCGGTTTGGGCCTTAGCGGCAAAACTACCCGCAAGGGCAATAAACGTTACCGAAAAACATATGCGGAAAAATAAACGGGGTGTTGTCATGGTTAAAGTATTAATTATACCATGTAGACGCATGTAGGCGGGCTGTAGTTACGGTTGAGGAAAAATATTTGTTGGCACGCTCTAACGCGTTTTTATCTCCCTGGTAATCAATTACTGACAAGGTAGTGTCACCATTGTTTTCAACCAGCTCCTTTAAATTTGTAGTGTTCGGGCCGGAGTTCATGATTCATGGAGGGGTTTAGCATTCGGGAACTGCTTACTTTGTCTTTGTTCCAAAAATCCATTGTCACCAAATCTGCGTCCTTGCTTTCAACCATAAATATACATACTTAACTATTAATTGCATATGTAAAATATTCATCTGAATTTCTTTTGCAATTCAACTTAGATAAGTATTTTAGCAGCACTTAAAATAACCTTATCCAAACATATCAAAGCTCCCACTAAATCCATTGCAATCAAACTATTATCCGGCTTCAAAAACCTGGGAATAGCATATTTTCACCGGCAGTATCTATCCGCCATTACCCTGTTATCAGCATGAATTATCTTTTTTGGTCCACACCGTGCTGATGTGGGCTTACATTATTTAATAAAATTATCAATCAATATTATTATCCCCTTTTAACCTTTTTATCCCTTTTTAATCATGAAAAAATCAATCTTTGTCATTGCCCCGCTTCTTTTGATTTCTGCATTTGTACATGCTCAATGGACTAATACTACTCCTAATATCAGCAATACCAATACCGGCAGTGTTACCATCGGGTCGACCAACCCGTACACCATTAACGCTGCGGCCAGCCTATTCCCATCGGTAACACCCAGAGTGGAAATTTTCGGTACAGGAAGCGCTGCTTCTCCTTTTTCTGATATACTCTCTATACGCCATTCCGGGATGACGGCCGATGCTGTTTTACGGCAGGTAGGTGTAGTGCTTAAGATATCAAGCGAAAGTTCAACATATGAAAGCGACAAAATGGGCGGCCTGCTGCTCGAAAGCGCCAACGCCTATGCCAACTATCCTACCATGAGCCTGGTGACGGCCAATATACGCCGCTTAACTATCGATCAAAATGGCAATATCGGCATTAATACCACCGATACCAAAGGATACAAATTTGGTGTGAACGGCAGCATGATAGCAAATTCCATAGTTGTTAAGGTGTACCCCTGGTCAGATTACGTATTTAAGCCGGATTATCAGCTGCGCTCCCTGGCAGAGGTGAAGGCGTATATCGACAAAAACCAACACCTGCCCGAAATACCATCAGCTCAGGAAGTTGCGAACAACGGCATTAACCTGGGTGAAATGAACAGTTTGCTGCTTAAAAAGGTGGAGGAGTTGACTTTGTATTTGATTGAGAAGGATAAAACGGAAAAAGAGCAGCAGGTTAAAATAGAGAGCCAGGAACGAAGAATAAAAAGACTGGAGCAGGTATTACTTCAACTGCAACCACAACCTAAAAACTGATATAAAGAAATAAATTCATTATATGAAAAAGTCTACAATTATTACCTTACTGCTCTTTCTTTTGTCATCCGGTTTTTTAAAAGCACAGGTTAATGTGCCGGTTGATATGCAAAGCGGAAGGCCCATTATAAATATTCCTATATATACTGTTAATAGCGGCGACTTGTCTTTGCCGGTTGCTTTAAATTATACTGCTGGCGTAAAAGCACTTGTCGAGAACGGGAATGATGAGTATAATATCGGGATTGGCTGGAATCTCTCGGCAGGCGGAAGCATTTTAAGGACCGTAAGAAGCCTCCCCGATGATTACCTGGGTACAAGCCCGGATACTAGGGTGGGTTGGATTTACGGTAGCGGGGCAAGTATTGTAAACAACTTTGCGCCCCAAACCCGTACCGATTGTACCGGCGATGCATCTAATTATGCATTGATAAACTCACTGGTTAATAATAATACCGATACAGAACCAGATGTTTTTAATTTCAATTTTGGAGGTTATTCTGGGCAGTTTATGTTTGATAATAATAAAGTTATCCAGACGCTGCCGTACCAGGATTTAAAGATCGAGCCTACCTACGCAAGTTCGGGCGGTGCGATAACCTCTTTTACAATTACTACCAATAACGGCGTAGTTTATATATTTAATCCTGTCACAACTGTCACTTTAAAAACCGTGCCTGTGGTTGATGCCAATTCTGTTCTCTACTTAAGAGACAAAGTTGTAAAGTATGCCCAAACAATTACTTACACCACCCAGTGGGGGCTAAGCAGCATTATTTCTCCATCTGGTGCAACAATAAACTTAGGTTATGGAGGATCGCAAACCGATAGTAACGGAAATAATTTCAGTTTGGAGACCCCTGCAACTTTTTCACTCCCAACAAATATATACCTGGCCAATAACGCAACAGGTACAACTTATAAAAGGCAACTTTATTCAAGCAGCATTACCACAACAAACAAACTACTTCAGACAGTAATTGGTAAAAATTATCAGGTAAAAATAAATTATGCCAATACTTTAACATACAGGGTTACAAGTCGTGGTCCAGATCCAGGTCAATCTACAGAATCGCCTTATTATTTAAAAAGTATAAATAACTTTTTAATAAGCACCATACCTAATGTCCTTATTAAAACGGTAGGGTTAACCTATAACCAGGTAAGTGGACGAAAATATCTCCAATTTGTACAGGAAACTAATGGTTGCGTTAAAAACCCGCCCTATGAGTTTGAATACTTAGGAGCATTATTAGGGCCAAATCTAAATTATGACGGCACAACGCTTTCGCCGTCAGCTACACGTGCCAACTCCGTTTTACCAAATCCATCTATAGATTACAACCAATTGGATTACTGGGGATATTACAATTATAACGTCGCTAATACATTGGTGCCAAATCTTTACGTGTATCCAAATGAACCACTACAAGAGCGATACAGAATACAGCAAATCCCTAATTATAGCGGCACATCTTACTATATCGGCGGCGGTGCAAACCGGTCTGCCAATCCGAGTGTGGTTTCCGCAGGCTCTCTTTATCGGATCATTTTTCCGACAGGCGGAACGGCTAAAATAGATTATGAATCAAATCAATATTTCGATACCAGGGCCAACCAGAGTTTTTATGGTGGCGGCGTAAGGGTTAAAGCAATTACCCTGCACGACGGCGTTAGCACTGATAATGATATTGTAAAAAACTACACATATACAGGGGGGCTTTTGGTCAATCGCCCGCAATTTGCTTTTTCTATCCCGGTATTTCAGGATGCATCGGGCACAATTCATACTACCGAGCAATATACCGATGCCGCAACTCAAACGGAGTTTTTTATGGCCCGATCAGAAAACGACTTAAATCCTTATTTGTTTGATGGCCCGGATGTTATTTATCAGTCTGTTTCTGAAAAGCAGGCCGGCAAGGGCTCTACCACTTACCAATTTTCTGCACCTGCAACTTACGGGCAAACTACCTCGCCCGAGTATTCGTCGCCGTATCAGTGGTCTGCCGTTCAATCCCAATATGCTACAACGGTAAATCCGTCCAACTCAACCTGTATGAGTAAAGGGGCATTAATTGATGGTTACAATGGGTTTCCATACGCGCCTAATCCCAACTATACTTTTGAAAGAGGCCTGCTACAGGCAATAAAGCTTTATAACGAAAGCGGACAACTGGTTAAAGAAAAAAACTATCAGTATATCCCCATTTATCAAAACACAACGCCATCTTTTATTTATGGATTAGCTTGTGATTATTTTACTTATAGTACTACTGATGTCAATACAAAGGCATTTGCTTACGGAAAATATAAACTATATACCGGGTTAAATAAATTTCAAAGCGTTGAAAAGGAAATAACCTATGATCCGGGTAGTAATTTTTCAAAATCGGCAACAGTAGAGACAGATTATTTTTATACGGGGGCCAATCACACTTTGCTGAATAACAGCACCACTTCGGTAAGTAACGATGGTGTAACCTTTAGTACCTATAAATCCAAATATAAATACCCCCAGGATTATCCAAATACCACTACCGCAGCTGGTGCCGATGCCGCGACGGCGGCCTTGCAGCGCCTGAAAGATGCTTTTATTAATAGTGCCCTGATCGAAAAAATTTCGTCGATAACCAAGCCGGCGCAAGCTGAATTGATAACCGGCGCCCAGTTGTACAAATATAATTCGTTTAATATCAATACTGTTTTAAAGCCGCTTCCTTCGTCAATAGCTGTTTTTAAATCAAACGTACCTGTTAGTTTTACAGAATCGTCGGTTAACACCAGTAACCAGTTTACTTACGATTTGAGGTACCAGCCCGTTACTACCTACCTGGAATATAACAAGAGTTTGGTTATAGCATCGCAGGCAGATATGCAACAAAACTTAAGCGGCATCCATTATGACCACACGGGCTTTATCCCCCTTGTTTTTATTAAAGGAGCGGCGGCAAACCAGGTGGTTTATTCCAGCTTTGACTATCAGATCGACGAACGGGCTTATACTGCAGACTTAAGTAATTCTCCTATTAATCCCTATACCTTTAATATCAGTACCTTAAATGGTGTAGGGCCCGCGCCAGCCAGAAATGGCTATTTATACGGGGCAATATCTGTTCCTGCCAATTTTATTTTTTCAAAAACAGGTATTAGCAAAGGCATAGGGCAAAATTATACTTTCTCGTGCTGGCTTAAATCAACCGTAACAGGTAGCATGACCGTTACACTTTCTGATGGAACCGCCACACCTGTTGCCCGGAATATAAGCTATACAAATATCACGGGGGTATGGACAAACTATAAAATAGTGATCCCTACCAATACCCTGGGGGCCTCTTTTAATATTCAGGTACAAACCAGCGCTGCGGTAATGGCCGATGAAATGTTATTTTATCCAACTATGGCCCAGGTTACAACAGATAGCTATTCTTACACCGATTTTCAGAAGAAAAACAGCGTGGATACGCGGGGTAATACCACATTTTATTTTTACGATAGCTTTGGGCGCCCCACCCTTACTAAAGACGATGGGCAGAATATTTTAAAACGTACTGCTTATAATTACAGTAGCAATTACCCCATAAGCAGTTATTTTTTAATGCCTTTGAGTAGTACGGTAAATGCCGCTATCAATTTCACCACCGGACCTGCCGATGGCTGTGAACCGGCTGGTATTGTGCGGGACTGGGATTTTGGAGATGGTACCCAATTAAGCAATGGAGGTGTAAACCCAACGCATATTTATACTGTCGAGGGGATATACAATGTTACCTTAAAGGTTACCTACCAGGGCAATAGTGTTACAACAACACAGCAAATAACCATTTTTTATCCTATGGCGTTTGATTTGTACGCTTGCGGGATTGTTGCTTACAACACTTGCAACAATACGGTAGCTGCATACGGCTTTGATGGTGGCGCTTCCTGTGGTATGAGTTTACCTGTTGGCACCAATACATTTAGTGCAGGTAACGTAAGGTATTGCTCGAACGGCGGCGGATATATTGGCTGGGATATGGCGTATGATAACGCCCCTAATACCTGGCTTACATTGTTACCAAACGGGCAAAACTCGGTTACTGTTAATGTTGCCACCAGTGGTACGGTAACTTCGGCAAAGTCATATACTTTAAGGTGCCGTTTGGTACCTACAAACTGCACATCACAGGCGGTAATAAAAACATATCACATCTCATACTTTGCACCCAATTGCAGCAACTAACCTAAACCGCACATCATGAAAAAAATTAAGATTTATCTATATTTCATTTTGGTTACTACCGGTTTATTAGTAACTAAAAGCAGTTTTGCACAAACAGGCGGCACTCCGGTAAATAGCGCCGTTATATCGAGTTACCAGGGAGTTTCGTACCAGGCTCTAAACAGCGTTACGCTTACACCGAATTTTACTTTTACGGCAAGCACTTCTGATCCAATTTTTTTTATTGTTATTTCGGGGCAGGACCAACGGCCGGATATAGCCAATTTGCCATCAACCAACAATGTCCGTACCGATATTATTAAAGTTCCCGGTATAATTGCCGAAAGCCAGATCAATAACGCCAATACCCAATCGCAGATATCCTACATGGATGGCTTTGGCCGCCCGGTAGAACGTATTGCCATGCATGCGAGCCCTCTACAAAAGGACATAGTGCAGTTTATGGTGTATGATAAGTACGGCAGGGAGGCTCAACAGTACCTGCCCTATGTGGCAGCCACCAGCGATGGCTCTTTCCAGCAAAGCCCCGTAAATGCGCAGCAAGCTTTTTATCAAACTACAGGTAACCAGGTAGCTACAGATAGCTATCCATTCGCAGTAAATACTTTCGATAATTCTCCCTTAGAAAGAGTATTAGAAAAAGGTGCACCGGGGGCCGACTGGCAGCCCGGCAACCATACTTTAAAAAACCAGTTCAGGTTAAATGCCACAGCCGATAATATCAGGATATGGACAACCTCCGGGCCAACCAGCAATTATTATGCAGAAACCCAGCTTTCTGTTAATGATGTAACCGACGAAAATGGAAATCACACATTAAGTTTTACAAACAAGCTTGGCCAGCTAATTGAAAAAAAGGTACAGGGAGATGCGGGTACCTGGCTGGAAACCGTTTACTTATATGATGATGTTGGCAATTTAGCTTACCAGGTATCGCCCGAAGGCGTTAAGCGTATTTACGGCGCTTCGCCGCCTGCTTTTGATGTTAATTATATCAACACATGGGTTTCGCAGTATACCTATGACGCAAAAAACCGGCTGGTAGCTAAACAATCGCCCGGAGCAGCCCCCGCTTATATGGTGTACGATAAATACGGCCGGGTTGTTCTTGTGCAAGATGGGCGGCTCAGAAATGCCTATGGAGCAGCAGATAAATGGTATTTTACCAAGTACGATGCGGCCAACAGGCCAATCCTATCCGGCCTGTACACTTACACAACGCCACCCAATGCAACCGGCACAACCAACCAGCAAAAACTGCAGAATTACCTTGATGGTTTAGTTTATGACAATGTAACTGTATTTGCTGCCGAAAAAAGAGCATCGGGGACTACTTACGGTTACAGTAATCAGTCGTTCCCGGCAACGGTTGCCGATGCCGATGTTTTAACGGTTAGTTATTATGACGATTATGATTTTAATAATAGCGGCACTCCACCAAACCAATACGTAAACCCAAACCAGGCCGGATTTGCTACCGCTGCCAGTGACGCGTCGGGCTTGCTTACCGGCACCATGAAAAGGGTGATAAATGTAAGCGGAAACAACGGAGGCTGGATAAAGCAGGCCATTTTTTATGATAAATTTGGCAATGCCATTCAAAAACAAACCAACAACCTTATTAATCAAAGCGCGCTTGATATTACCAGCAACTCGTATGACATATATGCAGGCCGCATAACCCAAACGTTACAAACCAAAACGCAAGGCACTGCAATTAATGTGCTGAACGCTTTAAGCTACGACCTGCAGGACAGGCTTACCCAAGTTAGCCTGCAAATAAATGGCGCCACCGCAAAAACAATTGCCACTTATGAATATAATGAGCTTGGGCAATTGAAAGATAAAAAACTGGGCCAAACTGCAGCCGGTTATTTGCAAACGGTAGATTATCGTTACAATATAAGGGGTTGGCTTACCGGCATCAATAACAGCAGCCTTAAGGATGATAATGGCGCGACCACCAATGATATATGGGGCATGAACATTTTGTATAATCAGGCAGATGCAGCTGGGATAGGCAATACACCCAAATACAACGGGAAAATATCGGCCATAAAATGGAAGGCGAATGATCAGTTCTCGGCTTCCACAAATCCGATACGCGAGCGTGGATATGCATACACATACGATGCCATTGGCCGCCTGCTTACCGCGCATTATGCAGCTAACAGCGGCACTGCCTGGAATGTGGAAGCGGGTGGCTATGATGAATCGATAGGCTCATACGATCAGAATGGTAATATACAATCCCTGGTGCGCAATGCGCTGGCCAACGGCGCAACTACCCCCACCCAGATAGATAATTTGAGCTATATCTATCAAAATAGCAATACCAGCAATCAATTGGCAAGTGTGTCGGATATTTCTGGCAATGCTATGGGTTTTAATAACGGGGCAAGTACTGCTACAGAGTATACCTATGATACCAATGGCAACCTGATAACCGATGCCAATAAAAACCAAACTATAACCTACAATGATTTAAACAAGGTAAGCAAAATAGCCATTACCGGCGGGGGGCGTATCGAGTATATGTACGATGCTTCGGGTACAAGGATAAGGAAAACAGTTTTCAATTCATCGGGCACGGTAATAAACCAGCTGGACTACATGGACGGCTTTGTTTATAATACTAACGCACTTGCTTATTTTGCCACCGCCGAAGGCAAGGTTAACGTAAGCGGGACAAACTATACTTACGAGTACTTTTTAAAAGACCATTTGGGTAATACCCGCATAAGCTTTATAGATAACGGTAGCGGCACGGCTAAAATAGTACAGGAAAACGAATATTATGCTTTTGGCATGACCATGCGAGGCATGGTGGAGCGCACAGCGCAACCATTCGGGGCCAATAGGTTGCTGTTTAACGGAGGGAATGAGCTACAGGACGACCTGGGGTACGAAAACAGTTACAGCACCGCGATTAGGGACTATGACCCGGTTTTGGGCCGCTTTAATGCAATAGACCCGGCGGTTGATAAATATGCAGATTGGACACCGTACAATTTTGCCTTTAATGATCCGGTAGGGGTAAATGATCCGAATGGGGATGATCCGGCACCGCCGGATGCACCTTCTTATTTTTATATTCCGTGTTACACCTGCCATCTCTGGGGTTCTAATACGATTAATATTCCTAACTTTAACCCAACGCCGATTCCTTTATCTGCAGGCGAGATCAGGTGGAATTATAATCTTTCTCCGGATACTCAAGTTGGGCACGATAACAATGGCAGTTATTATTGGCAGGAGGGTGGCGGTTATAATAACGGCGAGGTTATTATATCTGCCCGGAAAGTGTACACTGATAGAAACACAAATCAGGGCGGGGATGAAGATTTTCATATTAACCTTTTTAGCAGAATAGCAACCCCTTTGTCAGGAGCTTTTGGAACAGTTGAAAGTGCAATTTACTCTAAAATTGGAAATACAGTTAGATGGATTGGCAAGAATGGAAAAAGCTATAGCTCTGAAGAAGCATCACTTTCTAATTTCTTATTTAACAGAAGCGCTAATCTTGCTGAGCAAGCTGCTAAACCTGCAAAAATTGCTGGTAGAGCCCTTGCAGGCCTTAGCGAGGCTGTTAGCATAATTGATGCAGCTCAACATGGATTTTCTAATAGATCGTTAGCAAAGCTTGGTGTGGCTACAGCTATAAATGCAATAGGTGTATTTGGAGGCCCAATAGGCGTAGCTGTATCTTTAGGGTTAGGTTTATTAGATAATTATGGGGCTTTTGATGTACTTTACGATAAATTTAGCGATAAAAGTCGGTTATGATAAATATGTTAACTTACGTGTATAAATACTATCTATGGATGTTTTATAAATGGCGTCCGAAAGACATGCCAGAATGGAACTCTATTTTTGCTATATGTTTCATTTTTATGTCAAATTATCTCGTGTTTATTTTTTTCTTAGGAAAAGCTTTTAGTAAAAACACAATTGGCATGTTAGCATATGGGCTTATTCCATTGCTGGTATTATTATTTACCTTGTGTTACTTTTTGTTTATTAGAGGTGAAAAATATATCAAAATGCTAAAGAAACTATCTGAAAATTCTGAAAGCACAAATAAAAAAGGAATAATTGTTGTGATTTCATGTGCTGTAGAAGCATTGCTAATTCCTTGGGTTTTAATGCTTTTTTAATATTTTACCTTCCCCCGCTACCGCAAGCGTTTTGTCGCTGCCGCAAGGCTCCAGCCTTGTGGCCCGCTGATAGGTAAACGGCATGCTAAGTAATGAATAGCAACACCCGGATGATTAATTTCATCCGGGTGTTTTTGTATACCCGCAGTTCGCGTTAAGGATTGCAGTGAAAAGCCCACAGCGCGGGCAGGCCGGAGCGGCAAAGGCAAAGCGAGGACTTGTAACGGAAAGCCTGACCGCCGCTTCTACCAGCGGGGGGAACGCCCGGAGTAGACAGGAGATGTGAGATATGAGATTTGAGAGCCTGCACGGTTTCTGCCAACAGGGAGCGTCCTTTGTTTCAAAAAAACTGCAATTACATTTTCATCCCGCTCATGTCCGCTTCGTTTCCGTTTTTAAATATGGCTTCGCTGTTTAATAAATAGGCGCCGTTTGTTACTACAACGTCGCCGTTGTTCAGGCCGGAAAGTATGGGTACGTATTGCCGGTTGCCGGGGCCTACGGTAACTTTCCTGGGCGAAAAACTGCCGTCGGTATTTTTTACCCACACTTTGCTGCCTTTGCCATTGGTTAAAACGGCCGATGCGGGTACCGCCAGTGATTGGTTGCTACCGGTGGCCGCGTTTACGTAAGCCAGCATGCCTGGCCTTAATAAGCCTTTGGGGTTTGCCACACTGATGCGCAGCAGGTTTACCTTGGAGGCATCTGATATTTCGGGGTTGATAAATGCTATTTTGCCGTCGATGGTTTGCCCGTCCAGGTCGGTAAACGACAGGGTTACCCGGTCGTTTACCTTATAACCTCCACTTTCGCCGGCGTACAACTGGGCCTCCACCCACAAATTATTCAGCGACTGGGTTTTTAAAATGGTCATGCCTTCGGTAACATAATCGCCTTCGTGTACCCCTATTTCACTTACCGTTCCGTTTACGGTACTTAGTATAGTTGTTGCGGCCGCTGCTTTACCCGAAGCCACCAGGTTATTGATCTGCGTTTGCGACAGCCCCCATAACCGCAGCCTGCTTTCGGCCGAGGCAATCAGTTGTTTATAATCAACATCGGGGTTGTGCAATAGTTTTTGCTGCTGCCGGGCCAGCAGGTATTCTTTTTCGGCTTCCTGCAAATCTTCGCTATAAAGGGAATAAACGGGCTGGCCTATGGTTACCTGGTCGCCAAGGGCGCGTACAAAAAGTTGCTGCACCCGGCCGGCTATCCTGGCGCTAAGCTCGTGAGCAGCGGTTTCGTCGGTAGTAACGGTACCTGTCAGCATTTTTTGGGCAGCAGTATTTTTGGTGCCAATGGTATCTGTTTGTATGGCCGCCAGCTGCTGTTGCGTAGCGGTTAGGGTGATGCTCTCATGAGCCGAATTGCCGGCGGCGGCGGTAAGTTCGACCTTAATGAGTTTCATGCCGCAAATGGGGCAATTACCGGGATGCTCCTCATGCACCTGCGGATGCATGGAGCAGGTGTAGTAAGCTTTGGGCTGCACCGCTGTTTTAGCAACCTGCCCTTGCGGCTTTTGCTTACAAGCGGCAAACAGGCTAACCGCCAACAGCACAAAAAAGGAATATTTTAAAAACTGGTTATTGTTCATGGCTTTGTACTTTAATAAAGCTTTCGCTATCGGTTAAATACTGCGCACTGGAGGCCAGGCTATCGGTAAGGGCCAGGCCTTTAGTAACCTGAATGTAGTTGCCGTTTATTAGGCCGGTACTAACCTGGCGGGCCTGGTAAGCCGCACCCTTTTTTTGCCATACCACCAGGGTTTGCCCAAGGTTAACAACGGCCTCCCTGGGTATCCATAAGCCATTGTCACTGCCGGTTTGTATTTTAGCTTTTACCAGGCTGTTTACTTTAAGGCTATGATTCATATTATCTACGTAAACCCGGATGCTGGTGGTTTTATCGCCTTGCTGTAAAGTTGGTTCGATAAAATTCACCTTACCGCTGATGGTTTTACCGGGCATATCGGGCAGTAGCAATTGAACCGGCTGGTTTAATTTTAAAGCCGAAACTGATGAGCGATCTATTTTAACAATAGCCCAAAGGCTGTGCGGGTTAACAATATTAAACAAGGTTTGGCCTTTGGTTACATACATACCCTCTTTGATAGTTAAGGGCTGGCTGGCTGCAAAATCGCCCTGAGTTTCGGCTGTTGGCGGGCCTGTCATCTGGCTATGCTGCGTATCATGCACATGGCCGGTATAAGGGCTGTACACTGGCAGGTTGTAAAATGCTTTGCCGGTTTTAGCAACCTGGTTTACCTGAGCTATGGTCATGCCCAATAGCAATAGCTTTTGGCGGGCCGCGTTTACCAGTTCGGGCTCGGGTGCCGGATTGCGGGTAAGGTATACCAGATCCTGCTGGGCGGTAACCATATCGGGGCTGTAAATATCAAAAATGCGCTCCCCGGCATGAATTTTCTGGAATGCGTATTTGATATACAGTTTTTCTATCCGCCCCGAAAACCGGGATGCTATATTGTTAAATGTACGCGTATCAAAATCAAGGTAGCCATCGCCATAAATTTCGGTAGCAACAGATTTTTGAACCGGCGTAATAGCAGTCACCGACGAAACAACGCTGCTGTTAACCGGCTGTAAAACCGTGCCAAGGCTGATACCCGAACCCTCGCTGGCCTGGCCCGTTTTTTTCACCAGTGTCATGCCGCAAATGGGGCAGCTGCCGGGATGGTCCTCCATAATTTTGGGGTGCATGGGGCAGGTATATTTCACATCGCTTTTGGCCTGGGTTTGTACTGCCGGGGCTGGCTTTGGGTTGTTGCAGGCGCTTAACAGCGTATATGCAACCACCAGCGATACCGCGAAGATTTTATTTAGTGCTTTCATACTCACTTTCATAAGCTACCTGTAATGTTAAAAGTTCCTGTAACCGATCAAGGGCTGCCATCCGGGCTGTTTGCAGGCCTTTTATGCCATCCAGTACGGTGGGCAAATCGCCGGTGTTTTGGTCATAAGCCTGCAAAGCGGTTTTATAGGCGTTTTGCAACGCGGGGATAATATGCTGGTTATAGTTGTTCAGCTGTCTTTTTTTGCTGCCGATGTCGATTCTTAAACCAGCTATCTGCCCTTGCGCCTGGTTAAGCAGGTCGGTTTTTTTTTGCTGCAATGCTGCCACCTCATAGCGGATGCCCTTCAGGTTGGCCTTATATTCTTTAGAAGCCCAGGGAACGATGGGTATGGTAACCGAGGCCATCAGTATGTATTGGTTGGCATAGCCGCCATAGCTTTGCATGTGCGCCGCCTGTATGCCAAAATCAGGTTTGCGCTTGCTGTATTCTACCTGCGCGTTCAAGTGCTGCAATTCAATACTGCGGCTAATCCCTTTAATATCACTGCGCTGTGCGGCCAGTGCAGCGGTATCAACCATACTCGTTTCATAATCCTGATACATAACATTTGTATCTACGGTAAAAGCGGTTTGGCGATCCCTGTTCATCAGCGTATTCAGCATAATGTTACGCTGGTTTATATCGTTATTCAGTTGTTCGCGGGTGTTGTCCAGTTCAAACAGTTCGGCTTTGGCTTTGTAAATATTGGGCAGCTTTTCTTTGCCATAGGTAAGCCGGATATTGGCATCCTTAAGCATGTATTGCAGCAGGCCCCCGGTATTTTGCAACAAGGCCAGCTTTTTTTCGAGCACTACCCGCTCACAATAATATTGCCTTGCCTGGGCCATGAGCTGGTTTTTAAGGTAGCCTTTATCAGCCGCAGTTACTTTAGACATTCCCTGCATATAAGCTTCCTTTGCTTTCAGCTTGGCTGGGTTGGTAAACATTTGCTCGGCCTGTATCATCAAGGCACCTCCATTGGGATTTAGCCGGTATGGCGTTTGATATTGCCCGGCGCTTATTTTAGGTGCATCCAGGCTTTTGGCGCCGGTGGCGTAGGCATCCTGCGCGCTTATCGTGGCATCGTATGCCAGCAAGGCCGGGTTGACATTTATTTTAGCCAAAACACTATCCAGCGGCAAGCGCTCCTGCGCCTGCGCCGTTGCGCCGGTAAGGCAGATGAGCAGGGTAGATATAATTTGATACTTGGTCTTCATGGTTTTATTCCTTTACATCCAATACTTCCAGCTTGCCGTATTTTTTTAGCTCGTACTCTTTCACCATCAAAAAAATGAGGGGCGTAACCAGCAAAATATGGGTGGAAGATGTTAATACACCGCCTATCATAGGCAGCACAATGGGCAGCATCACATCGCTGCCGGTACCGGTTGCCCACAGTACAGGCACCAGGCCGAATAAGGCCACGCAAACCGTCATGAGCTTTGGCCGCAGCCGTTTTACCGCCCCGTTCATTACGTATTCGCGCAAATCGTTTTTGCTGATGTTTTCTTTTGAATTTCCTTTTAAAGCAACCAGTTGCTGCATGGTATCATTAAGGTATATCACCATTACAATACCGGTTTCTACAGCGATACCAAACAAGGCGATAAAGCCAACAGCCACCGCTACTGATAAATGCACCCCGAAAAAGTATACCATATAAGCACCCCCTATTAAAGCAAAGGGGATACTGATCAGGCTAAAAAATGCCTCGCGGATGGAATGAAAAGCAAAATACAGGCAGGCAAATATGATGATGAGCACAACCGGCAGAATCAGTTTTAAAGTACGCTCGGCACGAATCAGGTTTTCGTACTGGCCGCTCCATTCAATAAAATAGCCTTTAGGCAATAATTTAACCATTGCGTTTAACCTGGCCTGCGCCTCCTGAACGGTGCTGCCCAGGTCGCGGTCACGCACGTTGAACAGGACAGTGCCACGTAGTAGTGCGTTTTCAGACTGGATCATGGCCGGGCCATCGCTGATGTTAATATCCGCCACAGATGATAGCGGTACCGGACCAAAGGACGGTGTTTGTACCAGCGTACGCTTAATATCTTCCAAATTACTCCGGTAATCCTGCGCCAGCCGTAGGTTTACGCTAAAGCGCCTGCGCCCTTCAATGGTTGGGGTAAGGTTCATGCCGCCCAGGGCACTCTCAACCACTTCGTTTACATCATCAACGCTTAACCCATACCGGCCTATGGCATCTTTGTTCACCCGGATATCAAGGTATTTGCCGCCGGTTATCGGGTCAACATAAAGGTCTTTTACGCCGCTTACGCCTTGTAAAGCCTGCTTCATTTGGTTGGATAAAGCATAAATGGTATCCAGGTTTTGCCCGTACACTTTTAGACCCACATCGGTACGGATACCTGTAGAGAGCATATTAATGCGGTTAATAATGGGCTGTGTCCAGCCGTTTACCACACCGGGTATCTGCAGTTTGGCATTCAGTTCGTTAATGATATCCTCCTTTTTAATTCCCTTGCGCCATTCGCTGGTTGGCTTTAACAGGATAATGGTTTCGACCATACTGATGGGCGAATTATCGGTAGCGGTATTGGCCCGGCCGGCTTTGCCCAGCACATTTTTTACTTCGGGAATGCTTTTAATGATCCTGTCCTGAACCTGCAAAAGTTGCTTGGCTTCGGCGTTAGAGATATCGGGCAGAGTAACCGGCATAAACAGGATGGTACCTTCATCCAGCGGCGGCATAAATTCGCTGCCCAAACTCAATAAAAGGGGGATACTTACCAGCAATGCTATCACGTTAATGCCGATGGTGGTTTTACGCCAGGTTACACACCAGTTGAGGATTGGCCGGTATATTTTTTCTAACCCACGGTTTAGCGGGTTATGGTCATCTGTTCTCAACTTCCCTTTCAGGAAAAACGAGATGAGTACCGGCGCCAACGTTACAGCTAATATGGCATCACTGGCCAGGATAAAGGTTTTTGTCCAGGCCAGTGGGCCAAACAGCTTCCCCTCCTGCCCTTCCAATAAAAATACAGGCAGAAACGACGCTACGATAATGAGGGTAGAGAAAAAAACGCCGCGCCCCACCTGTTTACAGGATGCTTCGATGATTTTGATTCTTTCGGCTGTGGTCATGATTGCTCTTTTTGTTGTGCGATGGATAAATTACGGTGCGAGTTTTCGACCATCACAATACCGTTATCTACAATAACCCCGATAGCTAATGCTATACCCGTTAGCGACATGATATTGGAGGAGATCCCAAAGGCGTTAAGCAGGATAAAGCTGGCAGCTATAGTTATCGGAATCTGGATAATGATACTCAAAGCACTGCGCCAGCTAAACAGGAACAGGATCACGATGATGGATACTGTAATCATTTCCTCAATCAACGTATGCTTAACCGATTTAACGGCGCTTTCTATCAGTTCGCTCCGGTCATAAGCTATTTTAAATTTTACGCCCGGCGGCAGGCCTTTCTGTATATCGGCCATTTTATCTTTAACCGCGTGAATCACTTTATCGGCATTCTCGCCATAACGCATCACCACAATACCGCCGACCGCTTCGCCCTGGCCATCCTGGTCAAAAATGCCCAGGCGTTCATCGCCACCCATTTGCACGGCGGCAATATCTTTTACCCTTACGGGGATAGTTTTAATAACCCCAACGGCTATGTTCTCCACATCAGCCAATGATTTAATATAGCCCAACCCGCGTACAATGTACCCGGTACCGTTCATTTCAAACTTGCGGCCGCCAACATCATTGTTATTGCTTTTAACTGCTTTAAGTACCTGCGATAAGGCAATATTATAATAGTTGAGTTTATGCGGATCGATACTGATCTGGTATTGTTTTTCGAAACCGCCGAAGGAGGCTACCTCGCTAACACCCGATACGGTTTGCAGCCCGAGTTTCACATACCAATCCTGCAGGGCCCGCTGCTCGCCCAGATCAATATCTTTGGCATCAAGCGTGTACCATAATACGTGGCCAACGCCCGTACCGTCCGGCCCCAGGGTGGGTGTAATACTCTGCGGCAATAAACGCTGGGCGTAGTTCAGGCGTTCCAGTACCCGGCTGCGGGCCCAGTAAACATCGGCTTTATCATCAAAAACAATATAAACAAAGCTCATCCCGAACATGGAGGTTGCCCTGATGGCTTTAACCTTCGGAATACCCTGCAGGTTACTCACCAGCGGATAGGTTACCTGGTCTTCCATAATTTGCGGGCTGCGGCCCTGCCATTCGGTAAACACGATGACCTGGTTGTCTGACAGATCGGGTATGGCATCAATGGGGTTTTCATTTACCGCGTAGGCGCCCCAGGCAAAAAGGGCAACAGCAATAAACAAAACGATATACCTGTTTTTTAACGACAGGCTAATAAGTTGATTAATCATCTTAATGGTTTTAATAAGCCCGGCCGCGGGTTGGCGGCCAGGCTTAATGAATTACATTGTCATGGCTGCCGGTTTCTTTTTAGCAGGTGATTTTTTCACCAGTGCCATGCCACATTTGGGGCATTTGCCGGGTTTATCACTCAATACTTCGGGGTGCATGGTGCAGGTGTACTGCACTTTTGCAGGTTTTGCCTTTTTGGTGGTATCGGCATTCATTTTACCGTTAGGTACACCGGCTGCAAAAACAGTTGCGGCAGAAAACAGGATAGCGACTGCCATCAGCATTACTTTTTTCATGGATTTAAAAAATTAAAAAGTGGATAAATAACACAGGCAAAGCCTGTGTGTTGATTATAAATTAAGATGATGTATTTTAATTTAATGGTTAGCCCGGTTACATAGGGTAAGGGCTAAAAAGAGAGAGGGAACAGGATCAGATCCTGTAAATGCAATTAAGGGTATATATCGGTATAGCCGAACTCCCCGGCGGGGCATTGCCTTGATAAGCGATAATGGAAGGCAATTCTTTAACGGTAGTGGCTGCTATCCAGTGGTTAACGGCCGGTAACAACACCGGCGATAAAGCATGCAAGGTAAACGACGAAGCGCTTACATGGGTATCCTTAATTTTAAAGCCTTGCTTTTCGTTTTTGCAACAACTGTCATCGGCTTTTTTATGCGCCTCATTGTCGGCTGCGCCATAAATGAGGGTAACGGAAGCCAGCCTGCCACAGCAATAAAAACGGTTAACCCCGATACCCACGCAGGATAACAGGTAAATAGCCGTTAGTAAAATGAGTGCTGTGCGTTTCACAAGTCTAAGGTATTAAATAATTGTGATATTGGCGATGAGAAACCTTAAAATGACGTACAATTAACAGCGGCATGATTTTGCCTGTATGGTGTGTATGTAAATTTACCACAACCATCAAAAAAAGTCTTGCTCCTTGGCTCCGTAGGTGTCCCCTGTTCGCTCGTAATTTCGAAAGCGATTACTTCCCATATATCTTTATTATTTATTTACCATTAGTTCATTTAGTTACGTTAACTTTACAGGCTAAATAGATATATAAATATAGACCTTATTACATTGAAAAAAAAACTTATCAACCTGCTGCCGGCAATTGTGCTGTTATGGGGCAGTGCCTGCTATGCCCAAAAAGTAAAATCAGAAGATATCCCTTATTTTTACAACAGGCCACCATCATCTGCTTTAAATAAATCGGTAAAAAACTATCAGATTGTTATTGATGCGGCATACGAAACCAAAAACCAAGAACTGCTTAAAGAATACGAGCAGCAAAAACGTAATGCCCGCGATAAGTACGAAAAAGATTTGCAGCAATACCCGGCACTGGTTAAAGTTGCCGATGCCAAATACACCAAAGATTTGGCCGAATACAATAAGATATCATTTGGCAGCAAGCTTTTGCTAAGCACACCAAGACCTGTAAGACAAACCCCAAGTAAACCTTACCCGGAATATGTACAGCCGCCGCAGATGCAATCGTCATACGATTATACTGCCCTTGCCGGCACTTACATTAACCTGGAGGGCTACCAGAAAGCGGCCGACAATGCCCTGAGAATAGTGATAACCCTGTATGGGTTTGACCATACCGTGCCACGTAACATGGATGAGCAAACCGAAAGCTTAAGCCTGGGCGGCAGTAACAGCGGCGTTAGAAAAGAAACACTTTACCACGCCGAATTCTCGTACCGCCACCCCATGACAATTAAGGTATTTTCACCCGATGGTAAGGAGGTTTTAAATGCAACCCCGCCAGAGCTTAACACTTATAAAGTTTATCAAAGTGCTGCCACCAGCAAAGCTTTAAAGATAAATACCGACCTGCTGGTAAAGTCGGCAGAGGAAAAAATTTTACAGGACAACCTGAAATTTATAAACAACCTGCTTAACGATAAGTACGGCTACTCCAAAGTAAAACGGACGGCTACCCTGTATTTTATTAAAAACGGCGACGAAGGGTATACCGACCTTACTACTGCTTTTAACGAAGCATCATCGGCCCTGCTGATGTTGCAACAGGATGCAGCAGGCGGCAAAACCCGATTACAAAAAGCTTGCGACCTATGGAAAACCGCGCTTGGCCAGGCCGATATCAGCAATAAAAAGGCTCGCATAAACAAGGATGTGGCCATTGCGATATCGTTTGATTTACTGGAGGGCTATTTTGCCATGGGTGATGCCGCAGCCGGACAAACCGTTTTAGATAAACTGAACACCTTCAGCCTGTCGTCGTCCGAACGAAAAACCAAATACGATTTTGACGTGATTTTTGCCGAATTAAAATCGCGCCAGCAAACCAATTAATTTATACCATGAAAAACTTTATCACAGCTATTTTCCTGCTTGCGGCTGCAGTAGCCAATGCCCAGGTGAAAATAATGGAGGGCACCAATACCCAACCTTTTAGTCTGGTTAAAAGGCAGCCAGCCTATACCTCATACGCCACCGATAATGCCGACTATTTTATTGTAAAAAGAGTAGCCAATTTTGAAAATATTAACACCCTGATAATTGCCGACAAAGCCGGTACCATTAAGCTGGCAAAAGAAATCAGGATTAACCGCGGTACCTTTACCGAAAATGCCGAGGTGCAAAAAGTAATTGTTGCGGGCAACCAGCCTATAGCTTTTATTGAACGCCATAGTAAAAGCCAAAGCAAAAACACGCTTACCGCCCAAACCATTGATGCAAACGGCGAGGTAAACATCCCTGGCGTAACCATAGGCGAAATTCCGTTTACCAAAATGGGCAGCCCCGGCGATTGGTATACCACCCTAACGCCCGATAAAAAGCATATTGCCGTAATAGGCCAGCTGCCGCATGAAAAAGATATGCCAGACCAGTTCATTTATTTTTTGCTTGATGAAAATTTAAAGCAAATAGGCAAAGGTCAGGTGAGTTTTGCCGGCAACAACAATAAAAAAATACCGGTATTTAACTTCCTGGCATCTGATAAAGGCGATTTGTACATCATAGCCGAAGAGTTTGATAAAAGCTACAAATACCCCATGCTGTATAAAGTTGCCGCAGGCACCAACGCAACCAGCATTACCCCGGTTATGCCGCCCGACCCTTCACTACGCAACTTAAGCTATACCAGCAGCGTGAATGCTGCAGGCGAGTTGATTATGGCCGGCTATACCCAGCAAAAGAAAACTTTTGCCATGAACGATGTAGAGGCCAAAGGCACCTGGCTGTTTAACTCGGCCAAACCGCTGGAAGTAAAACTATTCCCTTTTGATAAAGCCGTCACCAACCTTACCGCCCGCAATATTGTTTATAACGGCGATACCTTCTTTTTAATTGGCGAACAATATAAAGAAGAAAAAGAGGAAAGTAATGCAACCGGCCTGGCCCGCCTTAATATGGAGGATAATTATAAATACACCCATGAAAACATACAGGTTACCGCCTTTAGTAACGACGGCGCCAAAAAATTCGACCTGCCTGTAAGCCGTAAATTTACCGCCGTAAATTTTGATGAAAGCCTGATGGTGGCATCGGGCATTATCAACAACAAGCTGGCCCTGGTTTATAACGATACCTATGGCAAATACTTTGAAGGTAATTACCGTAAAAACTACAAATTGCCCGTTGCCGTGCTGATCAATAACGACGGCCTGATGGACGCGCCCGTTAACTTTGCCACCGAATTGAATGCTATAGACAATTATAAAACCCTGTATACCCAGTTTTTTAGCACTTACAACAACCGTATGGTTGTACTGTTTGGTAACAGCAGCGAAGTAAAAACAGAAACTTTTAAATAAAGCACACGCTATATTAATAGTGAACGAGCCCCTTGCGGTATCGAGGGCGCGTGGCATTATTTTTCTCGTTGCCGCGAGTTTAGTGCAGCGTTACTTGTGGCATTTATAATTCATTCAATATCCCGGGCATTTTTTGCTGCTGCCCCGATAATTATAGGGGACGGCAGCGGGGAATTTTAGTACGTTTATATGATGAAAAAAATTGCGGTATATGTGTCGGTTTTATTGAGCGCGGTTTTGTTAACATCGGCTGACCTTAATTGTCATAAGGTAAATATTAACGACCGGCTTTATATTGTTAATAATTCAAATAAAGACGTTAATTGGGACTATAGTTATAAATACCCTGATACAAACACAATTGGAAGAGGTGGTAAAGCATAATGCTTTCACATCCCAAATAGCGGTTAATTCTAAGTTACTTTTATAATGGTTACAGAGGATACAATCAATTTTTTGACCCACAACTCCTTTCTTCGGGAAAATTACAGATCTTTATTTTCGATGCTGATTCATTAAATAAAACACCAGATGAACAAATTAAAAACAATGAATTCGTTTTAAAACGGTATGTACTTGCAATTGATTCGGTCAAAAAGCTCAGTCAAATAATTGTTTATCCATAATGGTTCACCTGTCAGCGGGGTACCTTTTCCTACGCTGCCGCAAGGGAGTCTCCGTTCCGATACCTGTATCTTACCAAACAGTTGTTTTATAATTGCTTTGTTAACATTCTCTATACAAGCGAATATACTTTTTTAGGCTACTGCGTAGCCCAGTGTTTATAGTAAACGGACAAGTGAGTTGGGCTCCGTAGGTGTCTCCTCTTGTTGTTACTCCTTGAACCGGGTCTTGTTTTTATCGCCTTATGCTATTGTTTTTTTAGTTCTGATTTTCCGGCAAATCTTTGCTTTCATGTTCGGTATCAATATGGTACCGGTTAATCAGGTGCAGCAGCACGCCGTTGGTCCATCCGAAGCCGTCCTGTAACGGGTATTCGCCGCCGCCCGCAGTAAGTTTGGTATCAACCACATTATATTTTTCAAGAATTTTGCCGGTTTGTTTAAATACCCGGATGTTTAACCGCAGCCAGCGCGTGGCAATTTCTTTGGCTAAGGCGTTGTAATGATAGTTCTCCAGACCATCAATGGCTATGTACTGTAATGGCGCCCAGCCATTTGGCGCATCCCATTGCTGGCCCGAGAAGTTGAGTGTGGTAACCAGGCCTCCGGCTTTCAGGAAGTTGTTTTTTAACCCTTCGGCTACCAGGCGGGCCTGTTCATCAGTAGCAATCTTAAACTCCAGCGGGAATTCGGCTGCCAGGGTAGGCACGGTTGATAGCTGGTTTAACTGCCAGTTATAATCATCAAACCAGCCTGTTTTTTGGTTCCAGCAGTATTTTAAAATGGCGGCTTTGCGGCGGGCGGCGCGTTTGCTGTATAGCTTGGCCAATTTGGCATTTTGAATTTGATTAAGGCTGCGGGCTATGGTAAGTTCAAGATTATACAGTAAACAGTTCAGGTCGATAGGTATCAGGTTGGTGGTTTGTATGGTTGGCAGCTTGCCCGATGCATCAAACCAGCGCGTGCTGAAATCCCAGCCCGAGGCTGCGGCTGCCCTTATGTTATGATAAAATTGTGGCAGCGGTTGTTGGGTTTCTTTACCGGCGGTTACATCCTGTACAAATGATTCCTCGCGTGGCTGGTCGCTCTCGTCCCAGTAGCGGTTCAAAAGTTCGCCATCTGCCATCTTTACAACCCTGTGCGAAGCCTGGTTAGCGGCCAAACCTTCCCGGCCCTGCATCCAGTACTCATATTCTTTGATTAACTGCGGCCTGAAACGGATCAATACTTTCTCCCCTTCGTTTTTTGCCAGCAGGTTTACCATCATGGCAAAAAATGGCGGCTGCGACCGCGTGAGGTAATAAGCCCGGTTACCATTGGGTATAAAGCCATATTTATCAATCAGGTAAGCAAAATTCTCAACCATGTTATGAATCACTTTTACCTGGTGACTTTCCTGCAGGCCCAGCATGGTAAAGTACGAATCCCAATAGTAAATTTCCCTGAACCTGCCACCCGGCACTATATAGGGGTTTGGCAAAGCCAGTGATGACGAGAATGGTTTAGCCTCATCGGGCCGGCGCTGCAAAACATGCCATAAAGTATCAATATGTTTACGGATACCCGCTTCAATATCGGTTTGAAACGAATTATGCGATACCGGCATATCAAAATGTGCCAGTACAAATGTTTTAATATCAAAGCCGGGTTTATCCTTTTCGTCCTGGTAAGCTTTCATGATAATGGCCGGATCCTGTTTGGGCACAGCATCTACAAAAGTTTTATTATCCGGAAAAATCTGGCCAAGCTGAACGGCCTCAAACAAGCCCGGAAATTGTTGCCGTGGCGTTAGCGTTTGAGCTTTAACGCCAATGGTAAAAAATAAAAACGCAAGTAAAAAAAGTCTTCTCATTTAATGTATCGATGCGCCTTTTTAAGGGTAAGGCAGTGGTTTATAATAGTGTATAAATTTAATGTTTTTAAGTATAAATGTGTATCATTAACACTATTAATTTTGCATAAGGCTTATATCATTTGATTCCATTCATTGCCACAACACTGAATTGCACCGGCATCCTTTTTTGTGCCGGAAAGCACAGCCTGTTGAATTGATATGCTAAGATAAACTCCCCGGTTATAAAATGCAGGAGATATAAAAAATGAAATATAAATTTATAGGTGCTTAAATGGCCATTTGCGGCAGGTAGCCCACCCTAAATGCGTTAACTGTTGATAGGGGTGTGAGCACAGTAACCTGCCCCGGCTTTAATGACAAGCCCGGTTTTTCATACCCGGCAGGTGTCCAATGGAAAAGCTGGTTTTCGGCAACGAGATAAGGTTCGTTATCAACTTGAATAAAAGTGCCGTTGGGCAGGCCTTGTACATCAGCATCGAAAGTTACTTTGCCGCCGTTTTTATCTATTCTTTCCTGGTGAATGATCTCATCAATTTTCCCGATAGCTGTTTTTTTGTCGAATCCATATCCTGAGTTACCTGCAAGCCAGGCTGTTTTAAACCTGTTGGCATCATCGTGGCGGCATTCAAAGCAAGGGCGATGACCGGCTGCAAAAGCGGTGGCCTCATCCAAAAAGAACAGTTCTGTCCACAAGCCCGGCGACATCACCTCGCGGTGCCTGCCTTTAAACTGCAACAGGCAGGTAATCCAGGCCTTTAACTTAAAGGGGCGCAGTATGGTTTTAGTAGCGCCATGCAACTGCCCCCGGTTACCTATCCAGGCACCACGTGCACTGGTTTTGATGATAGCGCCATGAGGATTTACACGATTTTGCAGCATGTTGAATAATTATAATGGTTTATTGACTACTAAAAAAGCTTTCTGCTTTACGCCTTTAGCTTATTCACTAATCACAATTTATATTGTGGCCTACCCGCAAAATGTGCCCGTCGGGATCTTTTAACAGCATCTCGCGCATAAACCAAGGTTTGTCTTCGGGCACCGATAAAATTACATCTCCTTTTTCTTTAATAGCTGCATAATATGCATCCACCATTTATTAACCAGCGTAAAGCCTAATCCTTCCAAATAAAAGTGTAATGATCGCTCCGTAAGCAATCTTGCTTTTACTTTCCTCGCTTAACGACGACATCCTCATTTGCTCAACTTTTTCCTCCAGCGTCATCCGCTTTAACAAATCGGCTACCCTTTGTGCAACAGGTGCTTTGGGATTTTTATAAAGCTGAGCCTGAACACCGGCAGATAAAACTAAAGTAATTGGAATAATGGTAAATATCTTTTTGCTGCCCATTTTTGAAAGAAGTTTGTTTTTATAGATGTAGTATAGAATGATGGTATTTTTGTATCATTTTTCAATAGCCTAAGATACTTTAAACACTATAATCCGGCCGAGTGTTTTTGTCAGATTTCAGGGATATCTCCTGTAAATTCCTGTAGGCGAAATTTGGCTAAAGCCGTCCGGCTCTTCTATGTGAACCGTTGCTGAAGCCAACGGCAATGAAAAACCAATTAATTATCGATTCATCGTTCCCTCTTTTTAGGGCTACGATGTACCTGAATCTTTTTAAATAAAAAGTGTCATTTCGAAACGAGGTACGAGTGAGCAATCTTAGACGTATTGCATTCTGATCGGCTCGATGGAATGCTTGGCGTTCAACATTTCTCCTCACTCCAGCGCTCATTCCCACCCTGGTTCGTTCGAATGACAACTTGTGGGCGAGGTAAAGCAAACCTGAATATACCGGCTTTTGCAAAACAATAAGGCTTCATCTATGTCGAATTTAAGATCTTCTTTCTAAAACAAATTCCCCTGCTCCATTTCGGCGCCCAATGTTTCCTGCAGATAAGAACGTATCATGGCGATCAGCTGCGGACCGTATTGTGTCGCTTTTTGAGGGCCAACTCCTTTTATAGCACCCAACGCCTTGATAGTAGGCGGCAACTTTTCGGTAATAGTGGCAACTGTTTTTTCAGACAATATCATATTGGGCATTATACCATCCTTTTCGGCAGCAACATCGCGCCAATCCATCATCTGGTCAAAAAGTCGTTGATTAGCCTTTTCATTCAGGGCCTTAACGTACGAATTGGATTCATCTGCATTAACCGCGCCCTGCGCTTTTTGTTTTTCGTCAAGATATACCGTAACCGTAAAACCGGCTTCCGAAAAATACTCCATGAGCATAACGCGGGCCATTATCCACTGAATCAATTTATCGGCTTTGGCCGCTTTGGTTTCTTTATCATTTGCCAGGCCCATTAGCATAGGAATTTGCAAATGCAGGTTCTCTGCAGCCACCGTTAGCTTATCCTTAAAGTAAGCAGCTGCTTTTTGGATCCGCTCGGGTTGATAATTGGGCAGTTGCGGTGCAAGTTTCTCGGCCACATTAAAAATATCTTTCTCCATATCTGGTACCGGCTCTTCAAACCCAATGATCTTGTTTTGCAAACCACTGAAATTAAATAGTTCGGTCAACAGCGATTGACGGTAAAGTTCCCGGTCGCGTTCTAACTTGTCCGCATCAGGTTTAAGGGATTTTGCCTGCTCATTAAAATGAGCAACGGCAGGGTCGCCGATAATGTTATGGGCAGCAATCGGGTTTCGTAATACCATGCCCGACAGGGTTCGGCAACGGCTGAGCGCCACATAGGCCTGCCCATGAGCAAAAGCCTCGCTTACATCAATAATTGCTTTATCAAAACTCAGGCCCTGGCTTTTATGAATGGTGATAGACCAGGCCAGTTTAAGCGGGATCTGGGCAAAGCTGCCGGCGTTAGTTTCGTTAATCTGCTGATCCTCCAGCTGGTATTTAATATTGGTCCACTCCAAAGCCTGTACAGCAATTTCACGTTCTTCATGACCGCAACGTACAAATACGGTATCGGGCTCCATCCGGGTTATCACCCCTATTTTGCCATTATAAAAAAGCTTTTCGGCCGAGCTATCGTTTTTAACAAACATTACCTGGGCGCCTATTTTAAGCTTCAGGTTGGTTTCTGTGGGATAGGCATCTTTAGGGAACTCGCCACGGATAGTGGCCGCAAATTCAAACTCCTGCCCTTCCAATGCTTCTACAAATTCGTTATTCAGCTGCTGAGCTATGGAGTTATGTGTGGTAAGGGTGATATACGGTTCTGCGGCTGTAGGGCGAAAACCGGGCTGGTGCCGGGCATTCAGCAACTCCAGGTTACCGGGGCTTATGGTTTGGTTACGCACCTCGTTCAAAATATCAACAAAGGCCTGTTCCTTTTGCCTGTACACATGATCGAGCTCAATTTTTACATATGGTGCTTTTTGCATCACGAGGCTGCTGAAAAAATAAGGGGTGCTGTAATACCGCCCCAGCATCATCCATTCCTCATCGCGAATGATGGGGCTTAGCTGCGAAAGATCGCCTATGAGCAAAAGCTGTACACCGCCAAAAGGCTGGCTGGCACCTTTCAGGTTTCGTAATATCAGGTCTATCTGGTCAAGCACATCGGGCCTTACCATACTCACTTCATCAATGATCAGTAGCTCCATGCTCGAAAGTAGTTCCTTTTTTTCAGGGCTGTAATGCATCTCGGGCCGGGTATTCCCTGCCGGGATAATGGGGCCAAAGGCTATCTGGAACAGCGAATGAATAGTCATACCACCTGCATTGATGGCAGCCACACCGGTGGGCGCTACAACAGCCATTTTCTTTTTAGATTCCTGCCTTACGCGCTGCAAAAAAGTGGTTTTACCCGTGCCTGCCTTACCCGTTAAAAAAACAACCGTATTGGTTGTTTCCAGATAATCAAAAGCCATCTGCATTGCCGGGTTTATCTCTTTCATCTTTTGGATTGCAATTTTAATATAAATTTTATTTGAGTCAAGATATTAGCGTCAGGAATTAAAGAGAGAAAATAATAACAGGCTGATTACAGCTTTAAAGCAATAATTTTATGTTTAGGTATTTTTTGTCTTAACTCTTGATTCTTGCATCTTCCCATTCCCTGTGTTATTTAAAATTCCTGCCTTTGTGGAAAACCTCCTTGGCCGACGTAACCGCCGAGGTTGTTTCATCAGTACGCGATAAGGTCAGCACCGGCATGTCCTCATTTTGGGCAGCCGTAAGCCCCCGTAATAAGGTTGAGAGGTTAAAAAAGCGATGTGCTATCACATGAATTACCTCCCCTTCTACCTGCAATTTGCCTTCAACCATTAGCAGGCGGGATTGTAATATTTCTTTCCGGTATTTATCAAAAACCGTTTCAAACGCTACCAGGTTGGCAAAGCCGGTTTCATCTTCTATGGTGATAAACAAAATCCCTTTGGCAGTACCGGGTCTTTGCCGTACGGTTACCAGGCCGGCAACTTTAACCAGGCCTCCATCTTTTAGCTGTACCAACCGGCTGGTAGTGTCCACATTGAGCAAATTCAGTTTTTCGCGCACAAAACTAACCGGATGCGCTTTTAACGATAAACCGGTAGCGGCATAATCCTGTACAACATGTTCTGCCTGGGTCATTAATGGCAACGTAGCCTGTGCCTCCATCGCGCTTTCGGATGGCTGGCCGGCAAACAGGCCGATGGGCTTATCGTTAAGGGCAGGTACCTCCCATAAAGCTTCGCGCCTATCCAGTTTCAGGGAACGGAATGCATCGGCATCGCTAAGCTTTTCGATGGCAGCCTGGGGCACACCGGCATTGCTTAACTGGCTGATGCTGGTATAACCGGTTTCCCGCCCTGCTATCAGCGCCTGCATATCATCCTTGCGCAGGCCATTAACCTGCCTGAAGCCTAAACGAACGGCACAGTATTTACCATCTTTTTCTTCCAGTGTGTTATCCCACATGGAGTGGTTTACATCTGCCGGGCGTACAACTACACCATGCCTTTCGGCATCAATCACTATCTGAGCAGGCTGGTAAAAGCCCATTGGCTGGCTGTTGAGTAAGGCTGCGGCAAAAACATCCGGGTAATACCACTTAAGCCATGATGAGATATAAACCAAATGGGCAAATGAAGTAGCATGGCTTTCGGGGAAACCATAGCTACCAAAGCCCTCCAACTGCTTAAAAATGCGTTTGGCAAAATCCTCGGTATACCCTTTGCCCATCATACCGGCCACCAGTTTATCACGAAAGTTACTTACCAATCCTTTGGCCTTAAACGTAGCCATACTCCGGCGTAACTGGTCAGCTTCGGCAGCGGTGAAATTTGCTGCTACCATTGCAATCTCCATAGCTTGCTCCTGGAATAAAGGCACCCCTAATGTCCGTTTCAATATCTTTTTCAGCTCTTCCGAAGGATATTCAACTTTGTCTATCCCATCGCGCCTGCGCAAATAAGGATGTACCATATCGCCCTGTATGGGGCCGGGGCGCACAATGGCTACTTCTATCACAAGGTCATAAAACTCTCGTGGTTTCAATCGTGGCAGCATAGACATTTGCGCGCGACTTTCTATCTGGAAAACGCCCAGGGTATCGGCATGGCAAATCATTTCATATACCGCCGGGTCGTCCTGTGGCACATTCGCCAGGGTCAGTTCTTCCCCATAATGCTGCTTAACCAGGTCAAACGCCTTACGGATACAGGTAAGCATGCCTAAAGCCAGTACATCTACCTTTAAAATGCCCAAATCTTCCAGGTCATCTTTGTTCCATTCCAGTTGGGTGCGGTTTTCCATGCGGGCATTCATTACGGGGCACAGATCTGAAAGTTTGCATTGGGTAATCACAAAACCGCCGGTATGCTGCCCCAACTGCCGGGGAAAGCCCATTAGTTCTTCGGTTAGTTGCAGTACTTTTTTCAAGAGCGGATCATCGGGATTCAGTCCCTGTGAGACAATGCACTCACGGTCAAAATCATCTTCCGAAAAGTCCCGGATAGCGCCCGAAAGCCGGTTAATAGTATCTACAGAAATGCCCATAACCTTACCCACATCCCTGATTGCACCTTTATGCCGCTCCTGGGTAACCGTGGCAACAATAGCCGCATGTTCCCGTCCATAGGTTTCATATATCCATTGGATAATTTCTTCCCGGCGCTCGTGCTCAAAATCAACATCCACATCGGGCCATTCTTCCCGCGAATCGGACATAAAGCGCGAAAACAGCAAGTTAGATTTGGCTGGGTTAACGGGGGTTATCCCCAAACAAAAGCAAACTGCACAATTTGCCGCCGAACCCCTTCCCTGGTGCAGGATGCCCAATTCTTCGGCTTTCTGCGTATATTCATAAATGCGTAAAAAATAGGGTGCCAGCTTACGGCGTTTAAAAAAATCAAGTTCGAATTGGATCTGTTCACGCACTTTTTCAAACTCTCCATCATCAAACATTTTTTTGGCACCCGCCCAGGTATGGGATGCCAGGTGCTCGTCTGCCGTCCGCCCATCAGGACTCACCCACTCGGGCTCAAGGTATTTTAAAGTATCCAATGAAAATTGGCAAGCTTCCGCAATTTCGCGGCTGTGTGCCAAAGCATCGGGGTATTGCTGAAACAGGCGTTCCATCTCTTCAATAGGTTTCAAGTGCCTTTCGGCGTTGGTGTGCAGCCGGAAACCGGCGTTATTGATGGTGCACTTTTCGCGTACGCAGGTTACCACATCCTGTAATTCACGCCGCTCCGGCTCATGATAATGTACATCATTGGTAGCCACCATAGGGATTCTTAATTGAGAAAGCCGGTAAAAGCGCTTAGCATCATCGCCATGGTATGATCGGGTTGCGGCTATATATAAGTCACTACCCAAAGCTATCTGGTACTCCTTTAAATCCTGCTTAAATGCATCATCAAAATCAAACCAGGTGTTTAACTCATCGGGAGGTATCACTATAAATTTAATGCCTTCGGCATGTTCAAACACATCGTTTTTATATAGCTCGCATTTGCCTTTTTCGGCACGCAGATTGCCCTTGGTGAGCAAAGCGCACAAACGTCCCCAGGCAGTAATATCGGTAGGATAAGCCAGCAGGCTGGGGCCATCAATCAAATCAAGCCTGCAAGCCGGGATAAAACGGATACCGGCATCTTTTGCGGCCTGGTGTGCACGTACCACCCCCGCTACACTATTACGATCGGTAAGGGCAATGGCTGTATAGCCCAGCTTTACGGCTACCTCTACCAGTTCGGCAGGATGCGAGCCGCCGCGCAGGAAGCTAAAATTGCTGGTAACCTGTAATTCCGTGTACTCCATACTCACGCAAAAAAGCCATGAATAAACCATTGATTTGTTTCACCGGCCACATAAGCCCCCAGGCGAAAGATCCAGTAACGCTTGCCATCTGTATCTTCAACATGATAATAATCACGGCGTTCGCCATTTTCAAGCCACCATTCCCGCTCAATGCGTTCGGGGCCATCAGCCTTTTTAATGTGGTGTACTTTATCCTGGTAGATAAAAAGCATGGGCGGATAATCGGGCACCAACGAAGTAACCTTAACCGGCTCGGGCCGGGCCAAAAGTTGTGTGGGCCGTGGCCTGCTAATACGCCAGGTGGTAGTTGGTTTTTCCATGATAGTAGCGGCTTTTCTGACAGATCGCTCGGGCCAGTAATGCTCGTCGGGCAGGTAACGGTGAATAACATTGGTATTTATTTTCCCGGCAATCCTATCCAGTAGCTCGGCTACGCCGGTATCATCCAGGCCGCCAACTTCACCCCATAAGCGTTCCTGCACCGGGTCGGCATCCTCTACTTTGGGGGCATCCAACACAAAAAGTTCGATACCCAGAGCGGGCTCAATTGTGGCTATTTTAAGCTCGAATAATTTAAAAAGGTGCTCCAAATGGTGCGATGCGCGGTTGGTGCCTATCTGCACCTGCTCTACCTTACCATCCACTCTGTAGCACTTTAATACACCCGTTCGTAACCCTTTGCCATCCTGCTGCAGCCGTTTACAGATACTTTCCAGTAACCGCCTAATCGCTATCTCTATCCCGGTGGCAGTATTGATGGGTTCCATGCAGGGCAGGCGCTCCTGGTAGGGCTCAACGGGCTGTAATAATTGCATCGGTTCATCTTCGTTACCCAAAGCCTGGTTAAGCCGCAGCAGCAGATGCTCCCCAAACCGCCGGCGTAGTACCGACCGCGGCATCCGGATAAAACTGCCAATGGTACGCAGCCCCAGCTTTTGCAAACGCTCGGTAATAACAGGTTCCAGCCGCAAAGCCACCGGCGGTAGCGGCAGCAATGCCGTTGCCTGCCCGTAACTTTCAACAATGGGGCTAACCCTGCCAAAACGCGCAATGGCCCAGGCCGCGCCAATGCTATCGGCCATGGCGGCGCGGGCATCATAGCCCTTGCTTCTTAATTTAAGTACTATCGTTTTCAGGTATTCCCGCTCGCCGCCCCAAAGGTGGGTGCAGCCAGATACATCAAGCATCAACCCATCGGGCAAATCAATGGCGATGATGGGCGTATAGCGGATGCACCACTCGCCTAAGGCGTTTAATAGTTTGGCGGCACGGCCGGGTTGTTCATCTATCACCTGCAGGCCAACTATTATGGCTTTGGCATCAGCAGCAACCATGCCTGCTTTTACACCATGCACTTCGGCGACACGGTTGGTGGCGGTTATCAGCATGCGGCCGTGATCTTTTATGGCAAAAACAAAAGGCACATCTTTCAGTTCGGGCTGCTTCAGGGTAAGCCAGTCGGTAGTTAAATGACGGAACCATATGGACATAAACCGCTTAGGCATATTGCTGATACGCTATTTCTGTTATCACTTTTTCTTCACTAACAGGTACAAACCTGCCGGCGGCCCATTCTACCTTCCAGCAGCCTGGGTTGCCGTTACGCACTTTTAAAAGCTCCACCTGCCAGCGCGGGAAGCCTACGCCGGGTAAACCATCTTCTAATTCGCTTGGCAGGTGCGTTATTTGCCAGCGGGATACGCAGGCGGTGGTACTTAGTTTTTTAGCATCGGTGCGTAAAATAAAGCCGGTAACCTTACTGCTTTCAACCGCCAGCTGCAAACGGCGCGATTGGGTAAAGCTGATGCCAGGTAACTCGGCAATAACGGCTGCCAGGCCATCGCATTTCAGGGCTTCTTCGGTTGCCCAAAGCAAATCTTTTTCGCGCTGCAAGTCTATAAATATCACCCGCTCGGGCGGTACGCCAAATATTTTAAGTGCGGGCGGGAAAACCGTACGCGCTTTACTTATCCACAAACAAACCCCATTATTCCGCATCAGCCGGGCCAGTATTCCGCCGATAAAACCGCTGGTTGCCGCGGCATGTTCGGGCTCGGCAGTTAAAAACTCATGCACGGCCCCTACAGGGAAAATACCGTTTGGAAAAGCGCCCTCAATAGGCCCCAGGCCAAAGCTATCGTCGGTCCCGGCAATGGGCGCTTTAAAACCTTCCCACAACAAAATATCCTTTTTCAGCTGGCTGATAATCTCACTTTTTGTTTCCATATGGTTCAGTTTAAAGTTGGTTCGCGAAAAACAGGTATAAATAAGCCCATATAAACCGTGAGGTGCACCACCATATGCCTGCTGATGGCCTGGCCAATTTCCCGGATGGCCTGTGCACTAAGCGGGCTTTCATAATCAGCATTACGCGGGTCAGGCACGGGCTCAAAATAACGCTGTATGTCATCATCCTGCACACGGGCATTACGATCATACCACTCTCCCTGTTCCAGTTGCAGCATCATGGTAATAAATTCCCGGTCATCATAATACTCGATGATAAATTGCGGCGCATAGGGCAAGTCCCACTGCTCAGGCGGCACCTCGTCCACCTGTATCCGGGTCATTCCCCGGCTTAATTCCACATCGATATAAAATTCTTCCATCAGAAACAGATCACAAATCTAATACTAAAAATATTAGCATTTCAATATCTTTGTAAAAAAAATTTTAGCACAGATTTGTTTTAGCAAAAATTGGAGGTTGATATGGAACAGCTATGTTTTTTTCCCGAGGCCGGGCAAAGTAAGGGCCTGCCCACGCATTTATTAGATTACCGCCCCGGCCTTTTTGATGAGCAGGAAAGCGACAGCCTGCTCCAAAAGTTTATTACCGAAACCCCTTGGAAACAGCGCATGCAAAGGATTTATGATAAAGACATCATCACCCCGCGCCTAACCGCCTGGTATGGCGACCCGGAAGTTTATGATTATGCTTCCCTAACCCGAAGCAAGCCCAATTACTGGACGCCCGAATTGCTGATGATTAAAAATAAAATAGAGCCATTGGCCGGCATCCAATTCAACAGCGTATTGCTCAATTATTACCGCGATGGCAACGATTCGGTAGCCTGGCACAGCGACCGGGAAGATGTACTGGGCAAAAACCCTGTAATCGCATCGGTAAGTTTTGGGCAGGTGCGCAGTTTTGATATCCGCAGCAAACAGCATCATCATGAAAAATATTCGGTAAGGCTGGAACATGGCTCATTTTTGCTGATGAAAGCAGGCCTGCAGGAGCATTGGGAACACCGCATAGCCAAATCTGTAAAATCGATGAGGGCCAGGGTTAACCTGACGTTCAGGGTGGTGATATAATTTTTTATTTTTTGTAGAGACGCATAATTGCGTCTCCCATGCTTAATAACATTGCAAAGACTCTGGCGGAGTCACGTGTTTATAGATAGCGCAAACGCTTTATTGGGCTCCGTAGATGCCTCCTTTTTAAAAGCGATTCACTGAAAACCAGATATTTAATTCGCTGATAAGGAACAATCATGAATTAAATATCCAAGCCATTATTTTACGATATCATTTAATAACATAAGTACGCTTATCCATCCCAACTCCGGTTATCTTTAGCGATTTCCAGTTAGATGGCAGCTTGCTTTTTAACTGTGTAATACCTGTGGAGGTTATATCCAAGCCTCCAAAACCCATGAGTAAGCTTTGGATAATACCGCCCGCGCCTGTTGCAAAATAGGGATTGGTACCGCCCTTGGTTTCGGCAATTACGCGGAATGGAGGATTAAGATTTGGCTCATAAGCGTCCTTGAAAAAGTGGTAGGCTTTATCGCCGTTACCCAGGCGGGCATATAGCAGGGCAAAAACAGCCTGGGTCATGGCCGGGGTGCCCTCGTTGGGTACACGGGTTTCGTAATATTCCAGGTCTTTTTTAATCTGGCCGGCATCGGTTATCGTTTTCAGCGGATAGGCAAGCAGGTTAACATCTGCCTGCTTAATACCTTCGCCGTTATAGGTAGCATGTTCGCGGGTTACGCCGTTATCCATTTTCAGGATGGGAATATTTTGCGCTACCAACTGCCAGTCGGCATCCGCTTTTTCGCCTAATATTTTGGCAGCGGCGGCGGCGTTTTGCAGGTTGGCTATAGCAGCGGCGTTGGTAAAGGCATTGTTATCAATATTTTCGGCCCACTCATCGGCAGCCACCACATTTTTAATATCATAATGCCCGGGGCTGTTACGTTCAACCCGGCTTGCCCAAAAATCGGCAGTGGCCGATAGTATTGGCCAGCCTTTTTCGCGCAGCCATTGTTTGTCCTGGGTTACGCAATAATAATTCCATGCAGCAAGGGCAACGTCGGCAGTAATATGGTGTTCAAACGGTCCACTCAAGGCCCAAACAGGGGTTTCCTCTACCCCGCTATCGGCACTTTCCCAGGGGAACATCGCACCTTTATAACCATGCGAAAAAGCATTTTTACGGGCGGCATCCAAGCGTTCAAAACGGTATTCGACCATGGATTTGGCAATTTCGGGGTGTAGCACCAGCATTGCAGGATACATCCAGATATCGCAGTCCCAAAAAATGTGGCCGTTATAACCCAAACCCGAAAGCCCCATTGGCGACGGCGAGTAAGCAGTACCCGTACGCGAAAACGAATAGAGGTGATACAGCATACTATGTACATCCTGCTGCGCCTGCGCATCGCCTTCAATCTGGATATCGCTGGCCCAAAGGTCGTCCCAGGCTTTGTTGTGGAATTTGATCAGGCGGTCGCGGCCTTCCAGTTTGGCAAAAATAGTGAGGCGTTCGGCCTCGTTTAACGGATCGGCATGGTGTGCCGACGTTATGGACGAACCTGTAACCGCATATTTATACGTTTCGCCTGCGGCAACAGCTTTGCTAAATTTCATCAGGTGCATGTTATTATCCCACATTTCGTGAATAATGCGTGGTTCCTGGCCGTGTGGCTCGTTGAATAAAAACGAAGTGGACGCGCATAACTGCATTTTGCCCGTGGGACTTTTTGCTGTAGATGTTAACAGACTGATGGTTACGTGCGGCCTGTCAATCTCGTTATAATAATTTTGAACTTCCTTTAAGGCATCCGGTGCTTCCATTACGCTGGCCGATGTAATATTGATGGCCTTTTTGGCTATAACAGCCACATCCATCAATACGGTAAACGGCAATTGGCGCAGGGAGTAATAAGTATATTTGATAGTAGCTTTATCACCATAATCAAAAGTGGTGGTAAAGGCCGCATGCTGCATATCCAGTTCCTGCTTAAAATTGCTGATATTTTTGGCATCAATACGGCGGCCATCAATTTCCAGGTACATATTCAGCAGGTTAAAACTGTTTAAAAAATTGCTTACCCGGCCCCTGCCGTACAGGTCATATGCCCCTGCCAGCACCACATTTTTTACCTTAAAAGGCTCGGGGGCCGATACAATACCTATCATCCCGTTGGCAACGGTGATACCGTAATAATTTGCCGGGTCTATTTTATCTGCTTTAACCGTCCATGGGTCGGCACCCTGGGCATTTGCTACAACAGGAGCAACAAAGGCCAGCAACATCAGCCATTTTGATAGCTTGTTCATCATCAATATCTTACAAGTTATTTTTTCAATTGCAGTTTTTTTACCACCAGCTGCCCAATTTCGGCGCCTTGTTCATTGCCCACAACACAAGCATTTTTAAAGTGGATACCGCCCAACACCCGCGACATGGCTGCTGATTTCGCGGCTTCCCTGAATGACTTGAACGAGAGCGGCGCTATCCCAAATTCCATTTCCGACGAATCAGTATAGGCGAAATTATCGCCAAACTTGCTGGTGAGCACCTCGGCAGCGGCTGATGAGATCACCGCGTGACCGCTGCTGTATTCCGGGAACGGCGGGGTTTGGATATACGGCCGCCAATCAGGATTAATGTATTTGGTAATAATGGTTTCCGGGCGCACGTAGTTTGAGTGGTATTTTAAATACCAACAATTGATAAAACCATCAAATAAGGCAATGGCCGTTTCGGTATAAACACTCACTGTGGTGTTAAAATCAAGCTTTTTGGCACGGGTAACTGTTCCGGTAATATTCATCCAGTGGCCGCCCGGCGAAAACTTCTTGGTGGCAAATGAGGCATGGCCCACTACGTTCAGTTTAAATGCGTTGTCGTCCCAAAAATCGGCCTGGTGCTTTTGTTCGGTGGTAAGGCTGTCGACAAGATTTTTTACTTCGAGCGCTTGCAGGTAAAACCTTCCGTTTTTGTTTTTAACGTCAAAATCCGGAGGATCTGACGGGATTAATTGCGAAGCGGAATCCAAAACCATTGGCCTTATCTCGCCCCAGTGTGCTTCCAGTGCCTGGGCATACATAGGCGGCGTCGGGATCCAGCGGCCATCCTGCTGTTTCACCGTAAATTTACTTGCCGAACGGGTTTTTAAATAATTATCGCCCTTGCTCCATTTCATGATAGATTTGGCCACTTTATTGGCATAATTTACCGATCCTTCAAACAAATCGTCGGGCATGCCCGCATCTTTTGCCTTTTGTTTAAGCCCATCTACATACTGGTCCATACTGCCTTCTGGAAACGTTACCGCATTACCCACAAAGCAAAATGCCAGCAGCGATGCAAACTGGTAATCAACGGTGGTGTCTTTTGAAGGCTTTGGTGTTGGCGGCAAATGTTTGATTTGGCCGGATAGCGACCTGAAATGCACCGGATCGCCGGCTGCGATAACCTGGTACGCCGCGATGTTGGCATACACATAATTACGTGAAGCAGTAACCGGCGGAAAGTTATTTTCAAGCACAATATCGTTCAGCTTTTTTACAGTAACACGGTACAATTCAGGGTCGTGAATTACTTTTTGGTACTCGGGCTTTTTGCAGGAAGAGAGTAAAAATAGCCCGCCTGCAATACAAAATAGAAAGGATCTCATAAATTATAAAATAGGTTAAAAAACAAACCGGACAGTGGGGATATTCCTGCCGTTTTTTACATTGATTGACAGCTAATATAGGCTTTTATATACTATATTCCGGCATAAAAAAGGGGGTTTTTATGTGTTTTATCAGCATAATTTAAGCTACCCGGATTTGACCAACCGTTACAAGGCTGTAGGGTTAATATCATTTGAAATGTACAAGTAACCTATTTTGTTCAACACGACTTAGAGGCGTAGGTTCGATCCATATTATCAACGCGTATATATCGTTTGAACAAATTGAAAATACCTGGATTTACATCAAAATATGGGCCGTGCCGTGGCACTCTCGTTGTCCTTGGCCAATCATCCACGGGTTAAAACCCGCGGCTACAATATGTGCCGGGCCGATGGCCCTTAGGAAGAGTTATGTAGAAGCTAATTGAAATCGAACAACCCATACAAACCGTCATAGAGCCGTTTTTTATAATAAAAAAGCCGCCTCATTTAAGATGGCGGCTTTTATTTTCTTTCACTGTCAACTTCCCGTTTCCAACCCGTTATATCTGATGACGAGGCACTGGCTTGTTCTGATTTATCATAAATACACTCGTCAAATCCGATGTTTCTTCTACTATGTAAGTGATTACCCTAAATCCTCCACTTTTTCCTTTTCCTTTGCTTGGGTCTGATATTCTGATTTTGAAAATATTTTGATTTAGCCTTTTACCCAAATACGGATTTTGAATTAGTTGATTTTCTAATTCATATATAGTATTGTCTAAAGTCTTGAATTTTTTCTTTAGCCTTTTATATTGATTTTCAAATTTAGCAGTCGGGATAACCTGATTAGCCATTAATCATATCTCTTATGGTTCTGCGAGGCTGTTTGCCTTCTAAAATATCATAAGCTTGATGTAACGATTCTTTAAAATCAGATTTTAAGTCTTGATCTAATTCCGGCGGACTGGATATAATATATTTATCTACTTCTACTCTTTTAAAGTTGGAAGCATTATTAGTTTCAATGATATTAACTTTTAAGGTCATGGTACCTTCTTGTATTCGTTTAATAACTCTTACACAAATATAACGCAATTCTAAATAAAAAGTTACAGGTTAAATAGCCATTAATCATGGCTTTTAAGTCCTATACAAAGATAAGTAATTATATAAAACTGATTTATTTCATTTCATTACGATAAGAGCACAGTAGCCGAATAACGTAGCCCATCGGCTTTATTTTAATATACCACCGCTTATTTACATTTCAAATGCCGCGCATTGGCCCATTATCTTTAAATTTGGATGCCCTTTTATAACCCAAATGAAGAAAACCGTACTGATAATTTTAGCTGCGATTGTAATTATTGCTGCCCCAATATATTTTATAATCCCATCTGCCCTAACCGTAAGCAACCAGTTAATAGTCGAAGCATCTGACGGTGTAGTGGCCAAATTCCTGGTACACCGGCAACGGTGGGAAAAATGGTGGCCCGGCACAAAAGTTAATGACAACAAGTTTGCTTATGACGGCGTACAATTCACCATTAATAAAACCACCAACAGCGGCGCTAATGTTGATTTACAGCAAGGCAATTTCAAGATCAATGCCAATATCAGTTATTTGGCCGAGGATTTTGCAGCCAAAATATCTTTGCAGGCCCAAAGGCAAAGCAGCATAAACCCGGTGCAAAGGGTAATGGATTATTTTGCTGCGCGCAATCTTCAAAACAAAACGGGGCAGGTTTTAACCCGCTTTAAAACTTTTTTAGAGGATCAGAAAAATGCCTACGGTTATAAAATTTACATAAATAAAGTAACCGACCCGTTTTTGCTGACAACCACTACAAGCACAGCTACCTACCCCGATATGCAAAGTATATATAGCAGTATCGAAAATCTGAAAAAGGAAGCTATTGCCAAAGGGGCCAAAATGACTAATTTCCCGATGTTAGATATCACCCAGGTGGGCAGGAAAGAATACCAGGTTACCTTTGCCATCCCAATTGATAAAAAAATTACGCCCGGTAAAGGATCGGTTATCAACAACCTGGTAATGGGTGGCAATTTACTGATAGCTGATGTAAAGGGCGGCCCCAATACGGTGGACGATGCCTTTGAAGAAGTAAGGATGTATATGAAAGATCATAAACTGGTAGCCCCTGCTATGCCTTTTGAATCAATGGTGACCGATAGATACCTTGAAAAGGACACTTCAAAATGGGTTACCAAAATATATTACCCCATATTTTAAAGGTGATTATTGAGTAACCAACATCAGCCTGCCATCATAAGTGACGATGAGGTAATTGGTGGATGTAGCCCTTTTTATAGTACTGATGTACGGAAGTTCCTGGAAATTAAAGGCCGCGTTTACCATATAGCCGGGCGCCGAAAACTGTTTTTGATTTTTATCATAATGCAGGCCAACCAGGCCTAAGGCATCGTACTTACCTTCGTAAGGTACCACACCCCAAAAGTTGCCGTTCAATAGCAAATCCCCGGCTTTATTATTCGCACCGATAATTGAGCGGATGGGCGCCTGCTGGTATTGATAAGGCAAGGGCTCAAATTTGGTGGCATGCAGCACATCGCTCACAAAAATACTGCTGAACTGATTGGCGGTTAAACGGCTTTCTTCATCCAGTTTATCTTTAAATATTTCGGCGGTGGTTTTATCGGCCATCTTTTGGTAGCTCAGCCACTCCTTTTTCAGATACGGTAGTTCCTGCTCCAAATCGTTTTTAGGGCGAAATGGATAGTATAGCCCTTTTACACAATAGGATAGTATCAAATCGTTTTTGCCATCCTTATCCAAATCGTTATTATAGGCATACAAAGGCTGCTCTGGCGATACATTGTATTTATTGTTTGTTCCCCAGTTTCCTGCTACCAGGTCGGCTTTGCCATCGCCATCCACATCGGTAATCATTACCGATTGCCACCAGCCTTTTTGGCTATCCAGCACCGACGATGAAAATTTATTCAGTTTTTTACCATCATTCAAAAATATCTGTATCGGCTGCCACTCGGCCGTAATTGCCAAATCGGGTTTACCGTTATGGTCGATATCGGCTGTGGTTATATCCGTTACGTACTGAATGGCTGTAATATCGTTGTATTGTTTATCATGACTCACCTCGAAATTCCCGTTACCCTTGTTAATCAAAATGGTCGACGGGCGCGGTGCGGTGTAATTGGTATAAGAAATGCTGCCTGTTAATAAAACATCAGTCCGTCCATCTCCGTTAAAATCAAACACGGCTATTTTAGCAGCTTGATTAACTATTTTGGGTAATACCTTATACTCAAACTGGAAATTTCCTTTATTAATGTACAACCGTGGCGGCAGCAGTTTATCACTTTCCTGTAAGGGATGATTGGTGCTGATCACCAGCAAATCGGGTTTGCCGTCATTATTAACGTCGGCCCAAACTGCCTGGCCATCGCCGTAATCTTTAACCTGGTTAAATTCAGGCACAACAATTTTGGTATAGCCGCCGCTTTTGTCGCCGGCCAGCAGGTATTTTTCCTCGCCTGCAAAGCCGCCCACATAAATGTCATCAATACCATCGCCATTAACGTCTGCCACAGCAACAGCAGGCGTGTGCGGCAAATAAGTATGTGGCAATAACGAATAGTAATTAAAATCGGGCGTATCAAAAGGCTTTAACTTTGCCAATAACTTAGCCTGAACCGGCGTATAATCAAAGGGTTGCTTATTACTGATAAATGTATTTATTACCGACGATACATTACCCGTTGATTGCGTTTGGGCGCTATCAAATTTCATTACCGTTTTAGTCCCCGGCTTAAAATCCCGTACCAGTTGCCAGCTGTTATCCGGCCATACCACCAACAGTTCGCCGGGTTTATCGTTAGGCAAAAAAGTAAAAAGCAACTCGTTGCTCAGGTTACTGGCGTAGGCATTACTGGTTTGAATTTCCTGGTGGTCCAACTGTTTACCCGATTTCAGGAAAAACTTTGTACCAATACCATCCGGATTGGCCTTGGTATATTTAACAGCATATTTCAAATACGATGGGTTATCTTTCCCCCTACCTTCTATGGTGGTGTTATTGTAAATGTAAGCCTGCTCATCCATGTTGTTGGTTACAATTTCCAGATCTCCATCATTATCCAGATCCACGGCTACCGAGCCCGCCGAGATAGAGGGCTTTTGCATATCATTGGTAAAAGATGCATCGGTAAATTTCAACAAGTCATCGCCATGGTAAAAAAAGTTGTGCACAGCTCCATCAGGCATCATGTTGATCTTGTCTTTATCAAATACCCGGCTGGCTTTATATTCTCTCATTACATCAGGGTTGCCCAGGTATTTCAGGTAATCCATATCGTTAAGCCGTTTTTTTATGCCGTTGCTGAAAAACATGTCCTTGCGGCCATCCATATCAAAATCCTGCACCAGGGGCGACCAAGTCCAATCGGTAGCCGATACGCCACTGTACAAACTCATATCGACAAACTTATTGCCGTTGCCCACATTAAGCTGCAGGCAGTTTTTTGAATACTGGTAGTAATAACCGGCGTTTACTTCCTGGTTGTAAATATCCAGTGGCTCATCATTAATTGTCGACCGCAGCGCTTTCAAATCCTCGGGCAACATATCGGTGGTGAGCACATCAAGATGGCCGTCTTTATTGATATCGCTGATGGTGTTACCCATCGAGAATAAACTGGTATGACCGAAAGCGCTTTTTAGCTGTTCTTTGAAAGTGCCATCGTGCTGGTTGATATAGTAATAATCCTGCTCAAAAAAATCGTTGCTTACATAAATATCGTCCCAGCCATCATTGTTCAAATCGCCAATGCTAAGGCCAAGGCCATAGCCTATCGGGGCGCTGTAAATGCCCGATTTGGCAGTAACATCGGTAAAATGCCCGTTATCGTTCCTGAAAAGATGATCACCGGCATCGTGGCTGTACTTAAACCTTAAGGTAGAATCGCCGTAGGTATCATTACTATGCACCGATGAGGTAAGCAGGAACATATCCAGGTCGCCATCTTTATCATAATCAAAAAACGAAACCTGGGTTGAAAAACCAGCAAAATCGAGCCCGTATTTGGCGGCACTTTCGGTAAACGTAAGGTTGCCATTGTTAATGTAAAGTTGATTTTTACCTTTAAAACCTTTGTAGCCCGATACTACCGATACATAAATATCCTTAAGGCCATCGCCGTTGATATCAACAACCGTTACCCCGGTTTTCCAGTTGCCCGTACCGGCAACTCCTGCTTTTGCAGTAATATCTTCAAACTTTAAATTTCCCTTGTTCAGGTAGAGTTTATCGGAGCCCTGGTTAGATACAAAATACAGATCCTGCAAACCATCGTTATTAAAATCGGCAGCGGCTACACCGGCACCGTTGTAGAAATACAGGTAATCGAGAATGTTAACAGAATCAGAAACTGTGTTTTTATTTACAAAATCCAACCCGGTTTCATCAGCAGGCAACAATTTAAAAACACCCTCGCCTGCCTTATTAGGCTTACAGGCCGATAGCAAAACCATCCCGATAAAACCGCTCCACAACAAAAACTTCGCCGGCAATAATCTGTATATTTTGTAAACCAACATTTTAAATATTAACGGAGTTTATAAGCTTTTAAAGGTTCATCATTGATGCCAAACAGGTAATATTTACCTCCCGATGGATTTTTGATAACCAGCGATGAGCGCACCTGACCACGTAAATCAAATCCTGTTTTTGCCGGAGGCAGATAGCTAAAGCCATTTTTGTTAAATTGATAAACCAGGCCGCGGTTGGCATCCAACCGGCCTATCTCGGGTTTAAAGCCGTAAAAGTTGCCGGCTAAAATTATTTTAGGATTACCGGCGCTACCCATGTCGTCGCACAAAATGGTATTCACCATAGAGAGTTGTGCATCGGCAGGAAGCAATTTACAGGTAAATTTTTTGCCGTTATTTAAAAATACGGCCGAGGCTAAAAAGTTCATTTCATGGGTTTCGGCACCTTCCAGCATTTCGGGGGTAAATACCTCGTTAAAAGGCTTGCCGGCATAATCCACATATTGCAGAAAACGTTTTTTCAATATCGGCAGTTGCCCAACCAAATCGGGCTTCATATGAAAAACGTAGCTGATACCATCACTCCGGTACATAGATGTTACACATTCTTTTGTACCGTTGTTATCAAAATCTTTAATATAAATCTTCATCGGTTCGGTAAACGATGCCCTGAACTTGGAGTTTAAACCGATGTTGCCGCCAATAATATCCAAATGGCCATCGCTATCCACATCGGCTACTTCCAGGCTGCTCCACCAGCCTTTGTAGTTTGCTAATTGGGTATCTTCGGTAAATTTGCCCTTGTTGTTCCTGAAAATGCGGATGCCCATCCAGTTACCGGCCACAATCAAATCGGGGTAGCCATCTTTATCCAGATCGGCCCATTTGGCCGACGTAACCATGCCCAGTTTGGTATCGTTGCCTAATACCGAAGCAGATACATCGGTAAAATGGCCATTACCATCGTTATGGAAAACGTATGATTTTGGCGAACATCCATAAAGCCCTGGCACACTCCTGCCGCCAATAAATAAATCGGGGTGGCCATCGCCATCGTAATCTGCCGATACGATCATCGACGCGTTAACCCCCGCGTGTAAGGTACGGCTGGCATCACGATGGAAGTTCCCTTTGCCATCGTTTTCATAAAACCGGGGGAAATACACCGGCGTGCCGGCTTCATCGGCATTGCCCCCTACCCCGATGATGAGGTCCTGATCGCCGTCGCCATCAAAATCGGCAAATACAGCTCCGGCATTTTCAAGGTAGCTTTGTTTGGCCAAATCACCGGGGATGGTTTGTTTAAAGCTGCCGTTTTTTTGTTGTATGTAGATGGCCGCCGCTCCGTTTTTTGAACTCCCAAAATAAAAATCAGTCAAGCCATCGCCATTTACATCGGCGCTTGCCATGTAAGGGTTTTCGGTTGATAACATTTGCAGCATCAGCCGCTCGTTATCAAAATCGATAAAATCATCCTCCTTGTGTTTGGGGATGCTATCAAACACGGCTTTGGTTACATCGGCAAATAATGGCTTGATTACCGGCTTGTTCCAGTTATAATTCAAATTTGCGTTGACCTGTTTGCAGGTATAAACACTATCGCCTTTAACATTTTTAATTAGCTGATATTTACCGCCCGGCCAGATTACCTGGAGCGAATCCACCTGTTTATATTTGCCTATACCGATAGTAAGCAAATTGGGCGATGTACAGCTTTCAAAACCACGGGTGGGCTGATTGTAATAAATAAGTGCGCTGCCTTTCATAAAGGCTTTGATGGTTGTGCCTACACCAAAGGTATTTAGCCCGGTACCTTTTAGCTTTAGTTGAATATGGTGGTTACCATTTTTTTCGGCATTGCTCTTATACACGCATACAGGCATGTTTACGTTATTAACCACCAGGTCGTTATCGCCATCGTTATCCAGATCGGCATAGGCGGCGCCGTTGCTGAAGGAAGGTTTATCTAAACCAAAATCGGCAGCTTTATTGCTGAATGTGAGGTTATGGTTATTAAGATAGGCGTAATTTGACAAAGGCGTTGATACCATTTTATCGGTAAAATCCTTAAAATCAAACTTTTTACGCCCTTCGGCTATTTTGGCCATGTTATCCCGATTGCCCAAAAATTCGATATAGTCCTGGTCGGTAAGGTCTTTGTAAATTCCGTTGGAGATAAAAATATCTTTCCAGCCGTCGTTATCCATGTCAAACATAAGCGCTCCCCAGCTCCAGTCGGTAGCAGCTATGCCCGAGTAAAAAGCAGTTTCGGAAAACGTTCCATCGCCATTATTTACCTGCAGGCAGTTTTGCATGTACTGGTTATAGTAGCCATCGTGCTGTTTGGCTTTAATAACATCGTATGATTCAAACGAGGTCATTTTTTTGAGGCGCTTATCGCCTTCGGGCAGCATCTCGGTAGTAAAAATATCATACTGCCCATCATTGTTAATATCGGCAATGTCCGATCCCATCGAGGCCAGGCTCAAGTGGCCGGTCGCGTTTTGGATATCCTCTTTAAAAGTCCCGTTTTTTTGGTTGATGTAGAGGTAATCGCGTTCAAAAAAGTCGTTGGATACGTAAATATCCGGGTAGCCATCCTGGTTAACGTCGGCCACGGAAACCCCAAGGCCAAAACCTATATCGCTTGAAAAAATACCGGCCTGTTGCGTTACGTTGGTAAAATGGCCACCATCATTACGGTACAGGCGGGCGCCCCCCAGTGGGTCAACCACGGTACGCAGGTTTTTGCTAAAATCAAAAGAACCAATTGGCCTGAAGGAATTATTCAACACAAAGCAATCCAGATCGCCATCGTTGTCGTAGTCAAAAAATATGGCCTGGGTTGATAAACCATTATCTACCAGGCCATATTTTTCGGCCTCTTCCTTAAACGTACCATCGTGCTGGTTAATAAATAATTCGTTCCCTTTCTCTTTGCCACGGGCGTTGCCACTGTGGCAAACATAAATATCCAGCCATCCATCACCATTAATATCAACCATGGTTGCGCCGGTGCTCCAGTACTTGGTGCCTTTTACCCCAGCTTTGGCCGTAACATTTTCAAATTTCCAATTGCCTTTGTTTATAAAAAGCTGGTTGCCCCCGGTGTTTGAGGTAAGGTAAATATCATTAAGCCCATCGTTATTAACATCGCCAATGGCAACCCCGCCGCCATTATAATAGTTGCGGTAGCTAAATACATTGGTACGGTCCTGGTCGGTTAACTGGTTTATAAAAGTTATACCTGTTTCATCGTTGGGTTGCAAAGAAAACAACGTGTTTTTTTGACCACCCTTACAACTCCATAATAATACAACTCCGGCAAAAACAAAGGACCACTTTTTAATTAGCATCATATCATTGGCAAAAACAAACGTAGCGGAAAATTTCCGCTACGTTCTGTTATAAATCAAATAAACCCCAATATATTAATAACCTGCGTTTTGTTTAAGGTTAGGGTTAGAATCCACAGCACGCTGCGGAATAGGATATACAGTCTTGGTTTTATCGCTTTTGTTAGGACGCTGATCAACCGGATCATTGAATTTTTCGAAACGGATCAGGTCATTCCTTCTCCATCCTTCGTAATAAAGTTCGCGGCCACGTTCGGCTAATAAATTTGCTGCTGTTAATGAGCCTAATGCGGTAGCACCACGTGTTGTTCTTAAGCTGTTAACAATACCCAAAGCTGTTTGACCGTTAGGATCAGTACCACCGCGCATAACGGCTTCTGCTTTCATCAATAATACATCAGAGTACCGTAACAGGATGTATGTATTTGTAGCATAATCATCATTTACAGAACCATCTGCTTTAGGCTGAGGGAAATATTTAATTACCCTGATACCTTGTGCCTCTGTTGAGTAATTTAAGTTGACATCTGGAGTAAAAATCAACGGGGCACCACCACGTTGTTTTAAAGCAACATTCCCCGGACCGTATTGCTGGCCGATAAGAAAACCTGTTCTTAAGCCATTGTATTCGGTTAGTTTTGGATAAGTACCACCAACGCGCTCATCGCCGGCCTCAAAGCTGTGGTAAAAATCGGCAAGGGTTGTAAAACCATTCCAGCTGCTTGGGCTTTGGTTGTAGTGCATACCCATTCTCCAACGGTTGTGGGTATTTGCAGGCGCATTTGTGGAGGTGTTTATACGACCGAAGATGATCTCGGTACTTAAAGTATTGTTATCCCATGAAAAGTTGTCAAAGTACTTGCCAGGGCCATTTAAATGAAAACCAGCTGCAGTTACGGCATTGCAATAAGTTATTACTTTGTTCATATCGGCGGCATCAAAAGTAAACGGACCGCCAACTGCAGTAGCTTTGTAAACAGCTTTATTCAGGTAAACCTTTGCTAAAAGAGCTTCGGCAGCAGCTTTGCCGGCATGACCCACATCAGCAGCAGTACCCAAGTTAGCTTCGGCAAATTCCAGGTCCTTGATGATAAAGTCTGTTGCAGCACTGCGATTGTAAACTGTAGGATTTACATCCGATGCAGCGGCTGGGTCCCTAAATGGAGCCTGACCATAAAGATCAACCACTTCAAACATAAAGTAAGCTCTTAAGAAGCTGGCTTCGCCCTTAATCTGATTAGTTACGCCTGATGCATTTATTACCTGTGTAGCTATGTAAACACCTGTATTTAATTCATCCCAGGTATCACTAACCTGATTGTGGAAAGAGTCCCAGGTATGGGTATGCAATTTACGCCAGGTTCCAAAATCGCCCCAGTCAGTACCCCTTGTCGGGCCCATCATTTCGTCTGTAGGATGCTCTTGTAAGGCGTAAGTATTTGCCTGATTTGATTGCCCGTTTAACTGGGAATAAACCCCATTAAGATCGGAAGTGGACCCATTACTTGAGTTCCTTACTTCCTTTGACCCGTAAACCGTTTCATTCAGTTTTGTACAACTCATGGAGGCAAGTATAAGTACTGCCAAGCAGGTTGTTCCAATTTTTATTTTTAACTTTTCCATATCAATATTTTTAAAATCCTGCATTAATTCCAAATGTATAAGTACGTGCCTTTGGATAGCCAGTATAATCTATACCTCTTGATGGCACGTCGTTAATTTGTTTGTTAACGTTAATTTCGGGGTCAAGTCCTTTGTAGCCGGTAATTAAAGCCAGGTTTTGGCCGGTTAAGCTAAACCTAAGGGTTTTAAAAATCTTGCTGTTTTTAACGGGGAATGTATAACCCAGATTAACATTTGAAACGCGTAAAAAGTCGCCTTTTTGTAACCAGCGGGTTGATACCTGGCCAGAGTTTAACGGGTTTTCGTTAGTGAAAGCTACATCTTGGGATACATTGTGACCAGTGAGCAAGCTTCCTCTGTAGAAATAAGCGTTAGCTGTATTATCATACACGTAGAAACCAGTAACTGCATTTAAGAAAACGCTTAAATTCCAGTTGCCATAAGTAAAGTTGTTGGTTAAGCTGGCGGTAAATTTAGGAAGCGCACTACCTTGGAAAGACGTCACATCTATACCGTCAGGGTAAATACCAAAACCATCTTTATCTAAACCATTATACTGTACCACTTTGAAGGTAAACAACGGATAGCCATTTTGGATAACCTGCGAGAATGCGCCAGAAAGCCCCTGTCCGTTGATAGCACCTGTTTGTACAACACGTTGCTTAAAATTCACCACATTATTATGCAGGAAAGTCATGTTATAATTAACATCCCAACTAAATTTTCGACCTTTTATCAAAGCAACGTTTAACCCCAACTCCAAACCTTTATTAATTACATTGCCTGGTAAATTAATCCATTGACCGGGCGACGGGGCCGGGGCCGAAAAATACTGGAAGAACAATAGATCTTTTGTGTTCTTGTTAAAATAATCAATACTTCCTGTTACCCTGCTGTCGAAAAATGCAAAATCAACTCCAGCACCATAAGCGGTTGTGGTTTCCCATTTCAAATCGGGATTTGGTGAGTACAATTGTTTTCCGCCACCTGACAAATTCTGCTGAAATATAGAAAGCGACTGATATGCAGGAAACTCCTGGTTACCGGTTTTACCATAATTTACCCGTAAGCTCAAATCATCAAATATATTTTTGGGGGCAAAACTTTCATTCATGATCTTCCATTTAACCGCCAGGGCCGGGAAGGTTGCATATTTGTGGTTAGTCCCAAATTTTGATGAACCATCTGTACGGACAGTAGCGGTGACTAAATACTTGTCTTTATATGAGTAATTTACCCTTGCATAATAAGATTGCAATTCAGATTTAGTAGTATCACCAAAAAGCGGAAAATGGTCTTTAAAATCGTCTAAATTTTTTACCAGTACATTAGGTGTGCTTGTTTGGGTCCTAATATCGGTAACGCTTTTGTTGTTAAACACCTGGTAGGAATAACCGCCTAAGATAGTAAGTGAAGTATTATCAGTCCATTTTTTATCGTAGGTTAAAGTTTGCTCTGTGATCTGGCTGCTTAGTTTTACAGTTTGTAAATCGCCTTGACCAATCCCCGATATAGAAGGGACAGTTTTAGTACGAATAGTACTACTGCTGGTATAGCCCTGAATCTTTGGGTCATAAAAGGTGGTACGTTTTGCCAATGAGTAATCATTACCAAAAGTGCCACGATAGCTTAAGCCTTTGGCCAATTTTACAGTGACGCCTATATTACTGAGCAACCTGTTTATATTATCGCTATCATAGGTATTATTCAACATATCAACCGGGTTCAGGTTACTTTTATCAAAGAAATAAGTGCCATCAGGATTCTTTACCGGGTAAGTTGGGTTAAGTCCAATGGTTGCACCGATTAAACTACCCGTGAAACCAGCATCATTAGTGATAGGGGCATACTGGTTTTTCACATTTGAGCCGGCCAGGGTAAGGTCTAATTTCACCACATCTTTAAATAACGATTGGTTGGCGTTCAGGTGGCCTGTTAAGCGTTTTAGACCGGATTTTTTTATAATACCGTTTTGGTCATCATAACCAAACGAAGCCCTATATGTAAAACCATCTTTAGCGCCACCAAAACCAAGGTTTATAGTCTGCGAAACGGACTTGCGAAAAATTTGGTCCTGCCAGTTAGTATTGGCTCCTTTATTAATAGCATTAGCATCGCCACCTACTCCAGCTACAGCCTTCAAAAAGTCGGGGCCATTTAACAGATCATAACGACTTGCAGTTGTGCTTAGCGAAGTATTTTCAGAAAATTGAATACCTTGTCCCTTACGGCCTTTCCTGGTCGTAATCAATACAACACCATTCGCGCCACGTGAACCGTAAATTGCCGAAGCCGAAGCATCTTTTAATATCGAGATGTTTTCGATATCATTAGGATTCAGAAACGATAATGGGTTTCTGGCTGACGACATACCAATAGGGCTTGAACCACTGGAGGCAGCATAAGTATCATTTGCTACAGGCACACCATCAATTACATACAACGGATCGTTACCTGCCCTGATAGAACCAGTACCGCGGATATTGATAGACGCCCCGGCGCCTGGCTCACCGCTTGATTGTGTTACTGTAACACCGGCAATACGTCCCTGAAGTAATTGATCGGGGGTTGATATAACTCCCTTATTGAAATCTTTGGTACTAAGTGAAGCCACAGAACCTGTTGCATCTTTTACTTTCTGGGTACCGTAACCAATTACCACTACTTCGTTTAGTGATCTGCTTGAAGTTTCAAGGCTTACATTAATAGATGTGCGGCCATCGAGGTTTACCGTTTGGCCAACGTAGCCAAGGTAGGAGAATTTAATTGCGGTAACGTTTCCGGCCACAGATAATTTGTAATCGCCATCTACGGTTGTAATGGCACCACCCGTGGCGCCTACGGCTGTTACCGATACTCCCGGAAGTGCTGATCCATCTTTCTTGTCAGTTACTTTTCCTGTAATTATCTTATTCTGAGCCATAACAGACACCGAAAAAAGAAAACTAACAGCAAAAAAACATACTTTGAGTAAGTGTTTAAATTGCATAATTACTGAGATTTAGTTGAATTGGTTTAATTAACTGGTTTAGACTTTTTGGACCGATAAAATAACCTTCCACGTTCACAGCCAGCATATCTTGTAAATATTTTTTTCATGAGGCATTGAAGAAAAAATACTTAAATAAAAGTTAAATCACCTTGACAAATCAGCTCAAAACTGCTTACCAAAAAACCTGACTAACAATACTGGTTGCTTAAAATGTAATGGTTTATAATATTACACCTAAAAATCTTATGCAATTTAGTTATTAAAGCAGTAGAAAAATGTGATATAGCACACGAGAATGATAAAATGTGGATAATTTTAAATTTATATAAATATTTTCGATGTTTTTATAACTCAAATACCTAATTATCAACAACTTCAAAAAAAGAATAGTGGTAAAAATATAAAAATTTTATCACCTCTATTTTAACGAATTTTGATACTTAATTACCTCTAAAGCACTTTTTAAACTTTATAAACGCTTTTGGGAGCATCAAAAAATTAACTGATGTCAAATGGTTTGATATTCATGATGCGTTGCTCAAATTGTTCGGGGTGCAATGATTTCGCCTTGATGCGCATTTTATAAACGTAGATGGTATTAACAGAATATTCTAATATTTTGGCAATAGTATCGTTATCGGCAATACCCATCCTGATAAGTGCAAATATCCTTAAATCGGTATTCAATAACTCATCCTCCTGCGGCCAAATCTGATCCTTTTCGTCAAACAGGCTATTAAATACGTTTATAAAGTTTGGAAATATTTTCACAAAAATATGGTCAAAACTATAGTATAAATTCTCTCGTTCCTTTTTAATATCTATATTATTCACGAGCGATGTTATGGCGTCGTATTTTTTCATCGAGATTTTGGCCTCGATAGATACCTTCAGGTTCTCGAGCTTTAGTATATATCCCGATATGGCTTTAAAAAACTGCCCGATATACTCTTCTTTAATTTTCGCGTCAACCAGCAGCTTGCCATTGATATCGTTAAGCTGCACATTTTTACCCTCTATTATCTTTTCCTTGGTTTTCAGTTTTCTAAGCTGCTTCACAATCATCACCAGGAAAAATACAACCAATAATGCCAGGGCCGTTAATGTAAGCAGCAGGATCAGGAAGCGATTTTTTTGATGTTCGGAGTTATTGAGTTCGGCTGCGGCAATAATTGGCAGTATTGACCCTATTTGTATTTTTCGCTGCCTTGCGCCATAAAAATCGGCATCGTCTTTGGCCAATTGTATAAAACTATAAGCATCTTTAATATTGCCCTCTTTATATAACAGGTCGGCCAGGGTATATAGTGCAACCGTTTCGCGCGTAGAAGATTTAATATCGGCTATGGCCGATTGGATCATCAGGTTAATACCGTCCTCTTTTTGATTTTCCTGTAAATAAATCATCCCTAATGAGCAGGAAACCATTGCCCTTAAGTGCATGGTTATTACCATATTTTTTTCAAGCAGTTTACCAAACCAAACTTTACCCTGAACGTAATTACGTTCCTGCAATTTTTGCAAACCCAGCAGGTAATTACGGCTCACAAAGTCATCGCCGCAAAAAGATATTGCCGAATCGATAGATTTATTGCCGGCAGTAATGTAACCGGGCGTAAAATACTTGTCGTTGCTATAATTAGCTATATCGTAATAACACCTGCCTAAAAAAAAATAATAGTCAATTTTAGCCGGGTTCTCCAAAACCTTAACATCAACCTTATGCAAATAATCAAAAGCTTCGTGAAACATGCCCGACGATAGCAGGATAAATGCCATTTTTACATAGCTATAATATTCTCCTTGCTTATTTCCCCGCTGTTTACTTAAGGCTATCATCTTATCCACGTAAACATAGGCCGAATCAAACTGGTAACCCTTATACTCGCTGTAAATGCTGTTTAATGTAGAAAACTGCGCGTCGTATTCATCTTTGGATAGCCTCGATCTGTATAATTTCAGCTTGTTAATCCGCAGCTCTTTGGTATGCTCGTAAGTGCTTTTTTTTCCAATCTCGGTTTTTAATTCTTCAAGTAAATTATTTGTTGTATCAGATGCAAATGTTGATAGAGAAGTTAATAACAATAAGAAACAGAAAAAATACTTCATGCTTATATAATTCAAAGGTTTAAACAAATTGGTTAACCAGCCCTTCACGGAACAATATTCAGGCAAACTGTAACCGTATAAAAATAGCGCCCGGTACAGGTCTTCTTTTATTTTACTACTATGAAATTGAAATTAAGGGTTTATATCTCAAAGATATATAAAGGAGCAGTCTTTAAGGCTTACTTTATTAACATAATTAAGCCATAAAGGTTTATTAGCAAAGCTGCCCCGCAGCATATTAAAACGAGCCGCCTTCTACAAGGACTGAATTAATTTTTATCTCCTGCATACCTGTATTTCCGGCTATGCATGCCATCATTTTCACAAAAGCACTTTTTGCCAGTTTAAAGCCACTGGTTTCAATATAGGTAATTTGCGGATAATAAAATGTGGGTACCTGGCCCTCACTTATAGCTATAATACCTATATCGGCAGGTACACGTAACTGCAAGGTTTGTACAGCTTTCATTACCCCTATCAATATCTCATCGCTCATACAAAATATGGCATCAGGCTGCCGCTGGGTTAACATACTCATTACAGCCCCGCAATATTTTTGATGACCGTTAGGCAGGCTATAAATGCTATTCCGCTAAGAGGTTTTTTCGCGTAAAGACGCTAAAGCGCAAAGTGATTTTTTATTTTACTTAGCGATCTTGGCGTCTTTGCGCGAAATATAATTTTTAATATTCTCCTTAATAGTGCTGGGCAGGCCATGTCCCGCCCAATAGTCGTTTTGATTTTGTAGCAACTATCACCTTGTAACGTGACCATCGTCATACTTTTGCGCCAATAAATTAGCCAATTTTACTCCCGGTTAAACGGCAAAAAATGAAAACATTACTAATTCCTACCGATTTTTCAGATAACGCCCGGCATGCGGCCGAATATGGCTATTATCTGGCCAAACAAATGAGGGCAAACGTATTACTGTGCAATGCGGTAATTGTACCGGCAGAAATGCCGCAAACGGGATTTACAGGCTGGCTTGGGGGAGAAAGCGAATTATTGATGGAAGATAGTACCGATGAGTTACAGCGCTTAAAAGCCCATCTTGAACTCATTGACCGTACGGACACTTTTAGACCGCAGGTGGGTTATGTAAATGACGCCGGCCGCGTTACCGATGCGGTAAACGCCAACTCCGCCGCTGCCGATGTTAGCTTGGTTGTTATCGGTAAGCACGGCGCCAGCGGCTGGAGTGGCTTTTTATTGGCAAACCACACCAACGCGCTCATCGACGCCGCCAAAAAGCCGCTGCTGATCGTTCCGTCCCAGGCACATTTAGAGACGGTTAAAAAGATCGCTTTCGCCACTGATTTTAACAAATTAGGGAAAGACCTTAAATCGATATATGAATTGATAGCATTGGCCAGGCCGCTCAAAGCCGAAATTCTGCTGACGCATGTTTATACCGAAAAGCATATTTCTTCGGCCCTGAAACCTGTGATAGATTTATTAATGACCGAGCTATCTAACAAGGCAAATTACCCCCACATTTATTATCGCGAGTTGGAAAACAACAACATTGAAAAAGGCCTAACCTGGTTATGCGAACATGGGCAGGTAGATATTCTGGCCATGAACCACGGCTCTTATAGCGTTATCGGCGATATCTTTAACTTAAGCCATACAAAAAAAATGGCTGCCCACCTGTCTGTTCCTTTACTGGTTTTCCAGGCGTAATTGATTTGGAAGCCAGCTGACTAAACAAAACGCAGCCTGCATTCCAGGCGGCGTTTTGTTATTTATGGTAAGGAAAAATAACTTCTACCACCTTATTGTTTACCTCCGAAATCTATCACAAATAGACCGTGACAATTCAAAACATTTCGAAGCCCATAGAGTTGTACCTAAGGATATGATACACATCACTATTTATGGTCATGAGCGTCATTCCCCAAGCCGGTAGTAAGCTATAGCTTTGCCTTGTAGTCCATTTTAAACTGCATGATTAAAAACAGATATGGCGGTCTCCTTAAATACTTTTCTGTTAACCATTAATTGCGGTTCTTCCAGCCTTAAATTCAGTTTGTATAATGCAGGCTCGCTGCAGCAAGAGTTATCGGGCAGCGTTGATGCTATTGGCAGTACAGCAAGTAAACTGGTTATAACCAACCAGGAAAAATTGCTGCCCGGACAAACCGGGGGATTTAAAAACCTGGATGCAGCGGTAAAAGCAGTGATCAGCTGGATTAAAAAAAGCCGGTATAACAACAGCCTGCTGGCCATAGGGCACCGGCTGGTACAGGGCGGGCCAAACCACAGGGCACCGCAACTCATAACAAATAATTTGCTAAAAACCCTGCATCAATATATTTACCTGGCCCCTAACCATTTGCCCGATGAAATTAAAACCATCAAAGCGTTTCAAAAAACTTTTACGCAGTTACCACAGGTAGCCTGTTTTGATACCGCCTTCCACGCTGATATGCCCGATGAGGCTAAATATTACCCCCTACCCGATAAATACCGGGAACAAGGCCTGCTGCATTATGGCTTTCATGGCCTTTCGTACGAATACATTATGCAAAAACTGGCTGCCGATGGTGTTAATGTAATGGGGCAAAAAATTATTATAGCTCATTTGGGCAATGGCGCCAGCATGGCCGCAGTAAAAAATGGCATCAGTGTAGAAACTACCATGGGCCTTAGCCCTATTGGTGGCCTGGTAATGGGCACCCGCTCGGGCGATCTTGACCCCGGTGTAGTGCTGTTCCTGCTGAAACAAGGCCGGCTCACAACCACGCAGCTGGATACTTTACTCAGTAAAAAATCGGGACTAAAGGCTATCGCGGGCAAAAGCGATGTGCAGCAATTGTTGGCCACAGAAGCCCATGATGCCAAAGCGAGGGCAGCTATTACCCTATTCTGTTACCAGGCCCGCAAGTTCATCGGTTCGCTGGCTGCGGCGATGGGTGGGTTAGACAGGCTGGTTTTTACCGGCGGCATAGGCGAGCATTCGGCCGTTATCCGGGAACTGATCTGCCGCAACCTGGATTTTTTAGGCATCCGCATCGACGAAAAATTGAACAACCAGCACAAAGAAAACATAGGCTCATCAACAAGTAAGATTAAGGTGATGGTACTAAAGACTAATGAAGAAGCAATGATTGCACAACATACACAAACCACTATTTTAAAATAAACACATATGGAAACCGAAATATTAGAAATGGAACAGGCTGAATTATCGCCCGAACTATTAAGAAAAATACACGCCTACTGGCGCGCGGCAAATTACATATCGGTAGGGCAATTATACCTGCATCATAACCCGTTGTTGAAAGAACCTCTTAAGCTTGATCATGTAAAAAACATGCTGCTGGGGCATTGGGGCACCACACCGGGGCAAAACTTCATTTATACACACCTTAACCGGATCATCACTCAATACGATCTGGATATGATCTATGTTTCTGGTCCGGGACATGGCGGGCCAGCTGTTGTTGCCGGCACCTATCTGGAAGGAACATACACAGAAGTTTATCCTGATATTACACAGGATGAAGATGGCTTGCGCAAACTGTTCACGCAATTTTCTTATCCCGGCGGCATATCCAGCCACGCTTCACCGCAAACACCGGGCTCTATCCACGAAGGTGGCGAGTTGGGTTATTCCCTTAGCCATTCGTTCGGTGCGGTGCTGGATAACCCGGATTTGATTATTGCCTGCGTTGTAGGCGATGGCGAAGCCGAAACCGGCCCATTGGCAACAGCCTGGCATTCCAACAAATTCCTTAACCCGCTTACCGATGGCACAGTATTGCCCATACTGCATTTGAATGGATACAAAATATCTAACCCTACCGTTTTAGCCCGCATCACACACGAAGAGTTAGAGCAGCTGTTTCGCGGCTATGGCTGGAACCCCATTTTTGTGGAAGGAGAAGACCCAGAGCAAATGCATAAGGATATGGCCGCTGCCCTTGATTACGCTGTTGACCGTATTAAGCAAATAAAATATGATGCCGAACAGCCAGATGCTACCCGCCCGCGCTGGCCGATGATTGTTTTACGGTCGCCCAAAGGCTGGACAGGGCCTAAAGAAGTGGATGGACATAAAATTGAAGGCAACTTTAGGGCCCACCAGATCCCGCTTGCGGTTTCGGCAAGTACGCCGCCGGCACATTTGCAAATGCTGGAAGACTGGATGAAAAGTTATCATCCTGAAGAGTTATTTGATGAGCATGGCAAACTAATGCCCGAACTGGCCGAACTTGCGCCAAAAGGCGACCGCCGGATGGGTGCCAATCCGCATACCAACGGCGGGAATTTATTGCGCGACCTACGCCTGCCCGATTTTAAGGACTATGCCACCGTGGTGGAAAGCCCCGGCGTTAACGGCGAAGGCGATACTTACGTAAGCGGCCGCTTTCTGCGGGATGTGATCAAAGCAAACCAGGAAGAGCGCAATTTCAGGATTTTCGGCCCCGACGAAACTGTATCAAACCGGCTGGATGCTGTATTTGAAGTAACCAACCGCCAGTGGGACGCCCCAATAATTCCGTACGATGAATTCCTGGCAGCAGATGGCAGCGTAATGGAAATGCTGAGCGAGCACCAATGCGAAGGCTGGCTGGAAGGCTACCTGCTCACCGGAAGGCATGGCCTGTTTAATTGCTATGAAGCCTTCATACATATTGTCGATTCGATGTTTAACCAGCATGCCAAATGGTTAAAAACAACGCTCGAACTGCCTTGGCGCAGGCGCATCGCGTCGCTTAATATCCTGTTAACATCTACCGTTTGGCGGCAGGACCATAACGGCTTTACCCACCAGGATCCAGGTTTCCTGGACCATGTGGTGAACAAAAAAGCCAACATCGTGCGGGTTTATTTACCACCCGATGCCAACTGCCTGTTATCGGTAATGGACCATTGCCTGCGCAGCTATCATTATGTAAATGTTATTGTTGCAGGTAAACACCCGGCACCACAATGGCTTAATATGGAGCAGGCGGTTGAACATTGCACCCGCGGCATTGGCATCTGGAATTTTGCCAGCAACGACCAGGAGGCCGAGCCTGACGTGGTGATGGCCTGCAGCGGCGATGTGCCAACCTTAGAAACGCTTGCAGCGGTTTCGATTTTAAGGGAGCACATGCCCGAACTAAAAATAAGGGTTGTTAACGTGGTAGATCTGTTTAAGCTTCAAAAAAGCACCGAACATACCCATGGCCTTAGCGATAAAGATTATAACGCGCTATTTACCACCAATAAACCCGTGGTATTTGCTTTCCATGGTTACCCATGGCTGGTACACCGCTTAACCTATAACCGCGCCAACAACATTAATATGCATGTACGGGGGTACAAAGAGGAAGGAACTATCACCACCTCTTTCGACATGACCGTACTTAACGAAATGGACCGTTTTCACCTGGTGATGGATGTGATTGACCGCCTGCCGCAAACGGGCAGCAAAGGCGTATACCTTAAACAGCAACTTACAGATAAGCTAACACAACACAAGCAATACATTAAAGCCAACGGCAAGGATATGCCCGAAATACTTAACTGGAAATGGAAACAATAGTGCAAGAGATAACTGTTAAGCCCGATATGCATACCTATTACCGCAGCTATCGCGTTGATAAAAACGATGCCGGCATAAAAATAATAACGGCAAATAATTTTAGTCCAAATAGGTCCCTATTGATAGACCGGACCAATGCTGTTTATAAGTTGCAACCGGGATATGACCAGTACTATCAAACAACCAGTTTGGTAGCCGCCATGGAAAAAGCAAAAGAAGGGGCGCTGGCATGCATAGAAGCATTGATTGATCAGGGCGAAATCGGCAAGTCGGCATTGCTGCAATACCGCATAGACCACTATGAGGATTTACATGTAAATCTGGTTGATGCCAACATTCAATTGGTTGAGCAGGAAATAGTAGAGGACAGGTATTTTAAATGGACACCTTATAGAATTAAAGGTTAAATATGCTCAGTAAAAAAGAAATCTTTGGCTATGAGCCGGATCAAAAATATAAAACAGCGGTCGCTTATTTTTCGATGGAATTTGCCGTTGACCAGGCTTTAAAAATTTACAGCGGCGGACTGGGCTTTTTGTCCGGTTCGCATTTGAGGAGCGCCTGCGAGTTGAAGCAAAACCTGGTAGGCATCGGGATGTTGTGGAAATATGGTTATTATGACCAGGTAAGGGACGGCAACGGCTTTATGAAACCGGAATTTATTGAAAAGCAATACTCCTTTTTACAGGATACCGGTATAGTTTTTACCGTACAGGTGCATGATGCGCCTGTACATGTTAAAGCCTGGCTGTTAAAACCCGAAACATTTGGTACGGCCCCCATATTTTTATTGAGTACCAATGTTCCGGAAAACGATGAGGTGTCGAAGTCGATTACCTATCGGCTATACGATTCAAACGAGGCCACCCGTATAGCGCAAACCATTATTTTAGGCGTTGGCGGTGCCATACTGCTGGATATTTTAGGCTTTGAACCGGATATTTACCACATGAACGAAGGGCATTCGGTATCGCTAAACTTCTACCTGTATGCCAAATATAAAAGCCTGGAAGAAGTAAGGAAAAGAGTGGTATTTACCACCCATACGCCCGAAATGGCCGGTAACGAAGCGCATAGATATGACCTCTTAAAAAAAATGTCGTTTTTTTATCATTTGCAGGAGCATGAGGTAAAATCGTTACTGGGGATGGACGGAGATAGTTTTAACTACACCCTGGCAGCCCTTAAATTCTCGCGTAAAGCAAATGGCGTATCTAAACTTCATGGCGAGGTAGCGCGGCAAATGTGGGGCGATAATCCCGGTGTTTGCGAAATTATAGCTATCACCAATGCGCAAAATAAAGCCTATTGGCGGGATGCCACATTAGACGAAGCCATCGCTGCGAATAATATTGAAGCTATTGTTGCCCGAAAAAAAGCAATGAAGCTTGATCTGTTCCGGGTGATAGCAGACCAGTGCGGAAAACTGTTTGACCCCAATGTGTTAACTATTGTATGGGCCCGCCGTTTTTCCGGCTATAAACGGGCCGACCTGGTAATGCAGAACTGGGACAGATTTTTGGCCATCGTAAGCAATACTAAATACCCTGTACAATTTATCTGGGCAGGTAAGCCCTATCCTAAGGATGAAGGCTCTATCGCCTTGTTCAACCAGATTATTGCGCGGGCTCGGCCATTTGCAAATTGTGCTGTACTAACTGGTTATGAACTTCATTTATCGGCTTTGCTAAAAAAAGGATCGGATGTCTGGCTCAACAATCCCCAAATGTACCGCGAGGCATCGGGCACCAGCGGAATGACTGCAGCCATGAATGGCAGCATCAACCTCTCCCTTCCCGACGGCTGGGTACCGGAGTTTGCAAAAGACCTGAAAAACTGTTTCCTGGTACAGCCTGCATCCAACGAACTGCAGGCACATGAAAAAGACAGCCAGGAAAACAGGAACCTGATGGATGTGCTGGAAAAAACAGTATTGCCCATGTATTATGGCGCTCCAAAAAAATGGTTAGGCATCATGAAACAGGCAGCCACGGATGTGGTACCCACATTTGAAGCCGGCCGACTGGCCAACGAATATTATGAAAAAATGTACAAGGTGTAATCGGGTAACTGTATATTAGTTATTAAATTGATCTTGTTTTTGTGCTCAATATCAGTTTTCGCAATGACGGCCATCATGAATGGGGCTCGATTTTATCCCGACCTTTGTAAGGCTAATACCAATTAAAGATGCAGAGACATAAATGCTCATTTTTCTTTTCGGCAGCAATAACCTCTTTATTACTGTTATTTGGCATTGTGGCAAACGCCACTGCACATGGTACCGCTAAAGATACATCCATTGCAGCCTCTATAAAAAGCCAGTTGGCAGCACACCATGCCGAGCTTTATTTTCCAAATAGTGTTCAACGCTTTTACCGCCACACAGGACTTAAGCTGGCATGGATAGCGCCCGACACCGTTAAAACTCATGCTACCGATGCTATGCTGCTGCTTGATTGTGTGGTTACCTACGGGCTAAAACATTCCGATTATCATCCCGATCAATTATTATACGATAAGTTAAAGCTACTCAGATCAAGTTCAAGCCCCGTTGGCAACAGGCAAAAAGCAATGTTCGACATCCTGTTAACCGATGCCGTACTTGCTTTTGAAAACAACCTGCATTATGGCCGGCTTAACCCGAATTACCCCGCCGCAAAAATCGATTCAGGAATTAAAAACGGGTTTAATGCCGAAAAAGTGCTGATTAACGCACTTAAAAGCCAGCAATTTGAAAAAGAGATTAGCAAAGTACAACCTCAAACCAAGGCTTACACTTCCCTGAAACATCAAATGTATTTGATGAAAGGGCTATATGAACTGGATTGTTATGAATTTAGCGTAGCCGATGTGCAACGGGTAGCCATCAATATGGAGCGCCTGCGCTGGTACAACAACACGAAAAAAACACCTGTAGATATCAACATCCCTTCAGGTATATTAACCTTGCATTCAAAAAACGGCGATCAATACTTCAAAATAAAAATAGACAAACCGGGTATGGATTTGTTGGCGGCAGGCCTGGACTACTCCGCAATTAACATCACCACAACTAAAGGAAAGGTTCTGTTACAGATAAGCAAGCCTGCATATCAAAAGCCGGGAGAGTTAACCATAAACCCGGTTGTTAACCAAGCCAGGCAGGATACAACTGCTATACCGGTTAGCGTTGCACATGGGGCCAAACTTGCCGCGCTGTTATCAAACACCGGCAAAAAGCAGTCCATTCCGATCTCGCTTACTTACCTCACCTGCGATATCCGCAACGGGCAGCTGGTTACCTATAAAGATATTTTTTATGCCGACGCACGATTGAAAAAAGCATTATATAAAGTTAGCAAGCCTTAATAAGTACGCTTACGGGGGAATTTCACACTGGCTTTTTTTAATTGCTGATTTTAATGATTAACCCGATAACAGCAGCTATACCAATGATATAAGGTTCCTGCATTTTTTTGATATAGATAAGTGCGACAACCGTAGCCAAAGCAATTAGTGCTGTCGGAATATCAACAATTGACCGCAACCCGATAATGATTACCGACCCTACCAAAGCGCCAATAACCGATGCGGTGATGCCCTCTACAAATGCTTTGATGCTGGTATTTTTAGCAATCTTTTTAAAGGATGGCGCTAAAGCGACAGTGAATAAATAACAAGGCAAAAAAGTAGCCAAAGCCGCCACACAAGCGCCCGGAAAACCGGCAACAAGGTAACCGATAAACCCAACCGTGATAACCACGGGCCCCGGTGTGATCATAGCTACGGCAACCGCATCAACAAACTGGTGTTCATTAAGCCAGCCAAACTCTTTTACAACGCCGCCATGCAAAAACGGCACAATTGCCAGGCCGCTGCCAAATACAAATGCCCCCGCTTTTGCAAAAAACCAGGCAATCTCCTGCAAAGTCTTGCCATCGTATTTCCAGAAACCGGTACTTATCAATATTCCTGCTGGCAGTACCGCAGGCTTTTTGATCCATCGCGGCGGCGCTTTGATAATCATATAAATGATGCCACAGCCCAGGAACAATAGTATTTCTTCTCTTTCGGTAATAACCGTAATCACAACGCCGGCAATATAAAAAAGCCACAGCAGCCATTTAGATTTCATGGCAGCCGGTTCAAACTTACTGATAGATTTTACGGTTAGTTTATAAGCGCTCATCGCGATGATACCAATAACCGCTGCACCTACCCCATAAAATACCGCCTGCATCCAGGTTAAGCCACCGTAAAGCTGGTAAGCCATGCCTAACAATACAACCATGATAAATGACGGAATAACAAAAGCCAGGCCCGTAAGCGTTGCGCCAATGAGCCCGTAGTGAACAAAGCCGATATAGATACCTAATTGGGCAGCTAAAGGACCAGGGGCCAGCTGCGCCAATGCCAAACCTTCTTTGTATTCTTCGGCCGTTAGCCAGCCTTTTTGCTCAACAAGGTCGCGCTGCATATACCCTACCAAAGCTACCGGGCCGCCAAAGCCCCAGGTGCCCAGTTTTAAAAAGTATTTGGTAATATCCAGCAATGAATAAGCCGGTGGTTGTTTAGTTAATTGCTCTTCCATGGATATTTCTCCTCGCTGTGCATGTTTTGCCGGGATACAGTATTTACCTTTTTAACTATTGCTTTACCTGCACCGTTGTACCTTCTTTCAGTTCTTCGTTGGCCTGTGCCACCAGTTGGTCGCCGGGTTTCAAATCGCCGGCTATCTCGGTTTTTTCCTTACCGGTAAAACCGGTTTTTACATCTACCCATTGGGTTTTTCCGTTTACTACCCTAATCACAAACTTACGTTCCTGGGTAGAGATCACCGCTTTAAACGGCACCAGGAAGCCCTCTTTGGGACGACTGACCGGCAATACAATTTGGGCGAACATGCCGGGTTTAAGTAAACCATTCACATTTGGAAAGATTAGCTCCCAGGTTTCACTCCGCGTTTGCGGGTCAATAGCGTCTGATTTTCGTGCCAGTTTGGCTTTAAACACCTGGCCCGGATTGGCCGATACCGTAAAACTTGCTTCATTATCTTTTAGCGTGGTGGAGTTATATGCCTCCGGTACGGCAACATCGACCCTTAAAGACGAATTATCTTCAACACGAAACAGCAGCGTTTTACCGGTATTATCTACAAAATCTCCTTTAAATATGTTCCTGGCGGTAACCACACCGTTAAAAGGCGACCGGATCACCAGGTAATCTTCTATCGCTTTATTTGCCTGGGTAGCCGAACGGGAAGCCTGGTAAACAGCACTATCTGTCCGCATTTGGTTGTGCGCAATCTCCAGCTCGTTATCAGCCACAGCACCGGGCGTTTGCGCTGCCTTTAATAACCTTAAATAAGTTGACTTGCTGGATTCATATTTAGACCTGGTACCCATGCTGTTACTTTGGCTTTGCGCCTGTGCAGCTTTTAATTCAGGGGCATCAAGAATGCATAAAACCTGCCCCTTGGTAACTTTTGAGCCGATATCAACTTTTACTTCCTTTACATAGCCCGGTGTGCGGGCATAAATATTGGCGCGATCGAAAGGAATAATTTCTCCGGTGAGGTTCAGTTTGTTGGCAATGGGTTCTGGTTTCAGGGTTAGCAGTTTAACCACCGGCTTTTCTGGCGGGCCCTGCGGCGTTGCTTTTTCAACCTGGTTACCCCCGCAAGCCGACAGCAAGCAAGCCGGGATTAAGAATATATATTTTATAACTTTCATGATTGATTTTCGGTTAGGGGTTGATATTTGCTTTGCGGATCATCCGGATCTAAAGAGATAACAGGCACAGGCCGGTTACCTATGGAAAACTGGTATATTAACGGTAAAATAACCAGGCTGGAGAAGATGGAAAAGATAAGGCCGCCTATCACGGCCGTACCTAAGGGGGATGTTTGATCGCCCCCCTCGCCTAAGCCTAAGGCCATCGGGACCATTCCGGCAATCATCGCCAAACTGGTCATCAGGATGGGCCTTATCCTATCTTTAATTCCCTGCAAATAGGGCTCCTGCAATTTTTCACTTCTATATTTTTCTGCCTGGGTAACAAACAGGATGGCATTGGCAACAGCCACACCCACGGCCATGATACAGCCCATATAGGATTGTATATTCAGTGTTTTGCCGCAGATCCATAGCAACAGCAGGCTCCCGGCTAAAATGCCCGGAATAACCGAGATAATTACCAGCGATAACCTGAACGACTGGAAGTTTACGGCTAACAACAGGAAAATTACCACGATAGCCAGCAAAATACCGTTTTGCAACTCCTGGAAAGTTTGTAAAAAAACTTCGGCCTGGCCCGGTTGCTGTATTTTCATTCCCTCGGGCAGTTTTCCGGTTTCATTGATGATCTTATCGATATCATTAATGGCCGGGCCCAGCGCTTTGCCTTGCAAATTAGCGGTAATGGTAATAAAGCGTTTTTGGTTTAAGCGGTCAAATTCGCCTTCGGTATTGCCCATTTTCCAGGTTGCTACATCGCGCATGTAAACCTGTTTGCCGTTATTGGAGCTCAACAAAATATTATCCACCTGTGCGGGGTCGTTCATCACCAGCTCGGGTATCTGCACCTGTACCTGGTAAGCTGTTCCGGCTGTTTTATCTACCCAATAATTGGGCTGCGTAAAACGGCTGGATGAAGTTGCCGCAGCAAGCGATTTCCCGGCATCCTCAACAGTAAGGCCTAACTGGCCCAGCTTTACCCGGTCAAATTCAATTTTCATGGCCGGGTAACCTTGTGGGGCGCTATAAGCCACATCGCGCAGGTAAGGCAGGGTTTTCAAACGCTCAACAATCTTTTTCCCAAACTGCCTGTCTTGCGCCAGGCTTTTACCTAAAACCTGTACCTGTATAGGGGTGCCAGTTCCCTGACTCATCACCTGGCTTACCAAATCGGCGGGTTCAAAAGAAATATGCGCTCCGGGCATTTGCACACTTACCGCCTGGCGTATCTTTTCCCTGAAATCATCCGGTTTAATGCCCGAACCTGAGATAAATTTAACCTTTAGCAGCGCCTCTTCGGGCCCGCTGGTCCACAGGTGGATAACGCTAACCGGGTAACTTGAACCCACCAAACCAACGTAGGCCGATGATATGGCAATTTTATTGCCTCCCGAAAGGCTGTCAACCAGGTGCAGCAATTGTTTTGTTTTTGCTTCCGTCCGTTCAATACGCGTCCCTTCGGGCAACCGTAGCCTTACCTGGAACTGCCCGGCATCAACTTTCGGAAATAACTCTTTACCAACTGTTAAAAATAGCAGCGCCACCAGGCCAAATGAAAGGATCATGTAAACGGGTATCAGGATGTTTCTGCCGGGCGAAAGCCGGTTAATCAGTCCTTCATGTTGTTCTTTAAAGCGGGTCATACGCTTGCCTTCTTTTGCGGTTTCGGCCGGTTGGTCTTTAAACAACCAATTGGCAACAACCGGCACAAAAGATTGCGATAACAGGAAAGATGCTATCATGGCAAAACCAACAGCCAGCGAAAGCGGCAGAAACATGGCTTTAGGAATACCCGACATAAAGAAAGCAGGGAAGAACACCGCCAGTATACAAAGGAGGATTAACAATTTAGGCAAAGCAATTTCCTTACAAGCTTCTAAAATGGCCCGCCCTTTCAGTTCGCCTTTTTCCTGGTGATGGTGTATGTTTTCTATCGTTACGGTGGCTTCATCTACCAATATACCAATGGCCAGTGCCAGGCCGCCAAGGGTCATGATGTTGATGGATTGTCCAAAAAGTTTGAGGCAGATAACCGCCGAAAGCAAGGCCAGCGGGATAGTTAAAACCACGATGAGCGAACCTCGCCAATCGCGTAAAAATAGCAGTACCATAAGGCCGGTGAGCAAAGCGCCTAAGATGCCCTCGGTCATTAAGCTCTTTAATGAATTGATAACGTAGCCCGATTGGTCAAACTCATAACTTACTTTAATATCCGGTGGTATGGCTGCCTGCATATCCGGCAAGGCGGCTTTCACTTTTTGAACCACATCCCAGGTGGAGGCATCGGCCCTTTTGGTAACTGGGATATAAACCGAACGTTTGCCATTGATTAGTGCATAACCTGCTGTAATATCGGCACCATTATCCACCTGCGCCAGGTCATGTACATAAACGGCCGGGCCGCTGCCCGTTTTCACTGGGATATTGCCCAAATCCTGTATATTATCTACCACCGTATTTTGAGGCGCGATGAGCATCTGATCGCCCACACGCAGGTTACCCGCCGGCAGGATGGTGTTTCCTTTGGCAATTGCTGTTACCAGTTCTTCGGGGCTGATACCATAGCTCCTTAGTTTATTGGGATCGGCCTTGATGAGTACCGAACGCTGATTACCGCCAAATGGCGGCGGTGCCGAAACACCAGGCAGGGTGGAGAACATGGGCCGTACTTTAAATAGGGCCAGATCTGATACCTCGCCCAATGACCTGGTGGGGCTGCTGAAAACCAGCTGGCCAACAGCCACGCTGCCACCATCAAAGCGGGTTACAAAGGGCGATACCGTACCGGGAGGCATAAAAGCCCGCGCTCGGTTTACCATTGATACAACTTCACCCGTGGCCTGCCCCATATCGGTGCCTTCGTAAAAATTCAATTTCAATAAAGTAACCCCCTGGATGGTTTTGCTTTCTACAGATTTTATGCCGGTTACATACAAAAAGTGGTACTCGTAATAGGAGGTTACAAATCCTTCAATCTGCTCGGCCGACAGCCCGCCGTATGTTTGTGCCACGTAAATGGTAGGGGTACCCAGCTTCGGGAAAATATCAACCGGCATGGTGCGTATAGATACCACCGCAAAAAAAACGATGGCAATAACGGCTACAACAATGGTGACCGGTTTTCTTAATGAGGCGTATAAAAACTGGATGATGTTCATTTACCGTATTGATTTAAAAACAGATTCAGGTTGCCACTGTAGGCCGCTTCATTTAATAATGCCCGCCATGCACTATAATAAGCGATACTAACTGTAGCCGCCGACTGAAATAATAATTGCTGTGCCTGGATCACATCATAATAATTGATAAGGCCCGATTTATATCGTGATTGAATACCCTTGTAGGTATATTCGGCAGAATGTAATTGCTGCGGTGCCAGCTGTGCCGATTGGAGTGCCCTTTGAAAGTTGGATGCCGCGATTTCTTTTTGGGTGTTAAGTTGTAATTCGGTTTGCAAAAGTTGTTCACGGCTTGATGCGGTGATGAGTTCCTGTTGTTTCCATAGGGGCTTCTGCCTGAAAACTTCCAATATCGGAAAAGCGATTTGTGCCCCCACACCATAATTATAACGCTGAAAGCGCCAGCCATCGCCGGAGTTTACCGAACCATCGGCACCAATGCCCGATCCCCGGCCGTAACCGGTGCTCCATAACGTTAATTTGGGCAGGATGCTTCGCTTTAATGATTTTAATGCCAGTTCATTGGCATTTACGTTGGCCTGGCCCAATTGCACTTCGGGGTGGCTGGTTGTTATGGTATCGGTTAAAGTAATTACCGGTAGATTTTTAAAAAGGGAAGTATCAACCACCAGGCCGGCTGGTAAATGACCACCAACCAGTTCTTTAAGGGCTATCAATGTTGAATCCTGTTGCCTTTCGAAAGCGATTAACTGCATTTGGGCCCGCGTATACTCCGATTGAAAGGATGAAGAATCGGTCCCCGGCCGCAAACCGCTTATCACCAGGGTTTGGGCCTGTTTTAAATTAAAAGCTGCTTTATCAATATTTGACCGGTAAACTTTAATCAGATCGCTAACCAGCAAATAATTTAACCAGGCGCCAATCACATTTACCTGGTGCTGAAACAGGGTTAAGTTCTCGTCCGCCTGCCCGTATTTCAATCTGCCTTTTGCCAGGTCAACTTCGGCACCGCGCTGGCCAAAAGTAATGGGCTCCCATTGCAGGTTAAGCGCGGCTGCGCTGCCCGGCACACCGCTATAATCGTTACCCTTGCTTGGCGGTCCGCTGATGGGCGTAATAAACTGCGGGTAAACCATGCCGGTAATATTGTTCGCTGTTGCATAATCTACCTGGTAGGATGCGTTTAGCGACGGGATAATACCATTCTGCTTATACTTTACAGCGTATTGCAGGGCCTGGGTTTGCAACTTTTTTACTTTTATCAAAGGATAATTAGTTGTTGCAGTTTGCAGCAGGGAATCAAGATAGGGCTTACTTTGCTGCCCCAGAGTTTGCCTGGGAAGTAAAAAACAAAGAAGCACACCTGCAAGCAGGCTGATTTTTGAAAAGGCGGGTAAATCGGGATATTTCATAGCTGGAAATCCAGTGCTGTATATGTAAGCGCAATACTATGGCAATTTACTACTTTAAAATAGAACAGATTTTACCGAATAGAATCTGCTTTACTTTTTTATCAGGTTTTTTTTGTATTCAGACGCTCTCATCCCCATTTGTTTTTTGAAAATCCGGTTAAAATGGCTTTGGTCCGAAAATCCGGTGAGGTAAGCAATCTCAGTTAAAGAGTAATCGGTGGTTTCCATCAGGTTTATTGATTTTTCGATGCGCATCTTACGGATATAGTCGCCGAAGGATAAATTTTCAAAATACCTTGAAAACTCCCTTGACAGGTAGGCCGGGTTAATCTTTAGTTCTTCTGATACTTGTTGCAAGCTTAAGCTCATGTTGGTATCAATTTGATCCTGGATCATCTCCTTGATCTCTTTTGCCCACGCGGGTGCTTTTTTTGAACCCTGCCTTTTCAGGTATTTATTAAAAACTTCCAGTAAAAGGAATTCTACAGGCTCCTGGATATGTTTTTGCTCGTACAGGTATTTGGCCCAGGTGTATAAGCCATCATAAACTTTGATACCCAGCTCCAGCAATTCGTGGTCATCCTGGATGTTTTTTGATAATCCTAAAAAGATTGCCGATAAACCCGATGCCTGCGGGGCGAAATCGTGCCTGTCGGTATCGGCACCGCGGACAATGGCTGCTATGCGGTCGAGCGCGACATCCTTGAGTTGATGTTTTTTTATAAAATAGTCAAAGCTACACTGGTCGTCGTAGTGCGTGTATTCAACACCAGGAAGATCAAAGGGAATAGCATTCAAAGCCGCAGCCTGCGCAATCACCTGGTCTACCGGTACATAAATAATTTCGGCATCAGGGTCAATAAAGCGTTTGATTAGCCAGGGACAGGCTATGCGGTCAATCTTCGGATGTTGGCGGGTAATCCATTTCATTTCGTTACCAAAGTTAGAAATCTAATCCTTTTTATGGCAACGAACTATAAGGCGGCCAGGGAAAATATCTACATGGTAAATTTTGGCTGAAGTCGCTATTTGTTCCTTTGCTACCGCCCCATAAATGGCTACCGTGTACCCACATCTTCTATTAGATGAAAATGTCATACGAACGAATCGGGGCAGGAATTGAGTGCGGGCGTGAGGAGAAATCTTGAACACCCTGCATCACGACAAGTCTTTTGGAATGCAAGGCGTTCAAGATTTCTCCTCGTACCTCGTTCGTATGACAACTGGTTTTATTAATTGATAAGATCCAAAAGATGTGGGTACACGGTAGTCATAAATGGGACGGCAATGAATTTTTAGCTACTTTACTTAAAATCATTGCCGTTGGGCTTCAGCCAACGGTTAAATTGGCAGAAATGAGTTACAGATATACACTCGTATAAATACGTCAAGATGATATGGTAGGTACGTAATTTGGGTACGCGCTCAGGCCAGCGGCAGCGAAAAATAGAAAGTAGAGCCTTTGTCGCTTTCGCTATCTGCCCATATTTTACCATCGTGCCTTTTAATAATTTCGGCGCTTAGGTATAAGCCGATACCAAAACCAGAAACATGACGTAAATGTTCGTTTTCCACCCGGTAATACCTGTCAAATATCCGGTAAATATCTGATGGTTTAATCCCGATACCTTCGTCTTTTATACTTACAACCACTGCCTGGTCCTTAATTTGGCAATCAATATCAATCAGTTTACCTTTTGGCGAATACTTAACCGCATTACTGATGAGGTTGGAAATCACAGAACTGATTTTATCCCTGTCGGCGTTTATGATGATACCATTACATCCCGCCAAACTAAAGCTGTGGCTGTTAACGGTGAGCCTGATTTCTTCCAGGTTTTCCTGTAGCAATTGGTCAAGGGCGAAAGGCTCCTTTTCAATGAACAGTTGCCCGGACTCCAACCGTGAAATGTTCAGGAAACCGTTGATCATGCTGGTCATTTTTCTGACCTGCCTGTTGGCGTTTTCCATCGCCCCGGATAAAAATTCGTCATCGTTATGCCTTAGCTTACTGGTGCCCATCTGAATGATGGCGCTAAGCGAAGTGAGCGGTGTTTTAAGTTCATGGCTAACCATCCCGATAAAATCATTCTTCCGCTGCTCTTCCTGCTTTTTCCCAGTGATATCCCTTGCTATTTTGGATAAACCGATAATATTGCCCCGCGCATCTTTAATAGGCGAAATTGTTAAAGAAATATCAAGCAGGCTTCCATCTTTTGTTAATCGCTTAGTTTCAAAATGCTCTACACGCTCGCCTTTTTTTAACCGGGCCAGTATACGGGGTTCCTCATCCTGCCGGTCGGGAGGGATAATTTTATAAATTGTTTGGCCAATCATCTCATCCGATGTATAGCCAAACATCCGCTCGGCTGCCGCGTTCCAGCTGGTGACCACACTTTCTGGCGTTTTGCTGATGATAGCATCATCAGACGATTGAACAATTGCTGCCAGTTTCGCACTTTTTTCTTCGGCTTGTTTAATCCCGGTAATATCGAGGGTGATAATCAGGCCGGCCTCTACTTCGTTCAGTTCATTTTTTAAAGGCACAAAATGAACAATATAAAACTCGCCGGCTCCTGCCTCCCATTCTATTGAAAACTGTTCTCCACCAATCACCCTTTCGTACAGGGGCCGGGAAGCTTCGTAGCTTTCGGGCGACACTTCTGCGGGGTGCCGGCCTTCATAACCTTCGCGGTTAAAGCCCATCTTTTCCATAATATCGCCCTCTATTGTCACGTACCGGTGGCTTCTGTCAATCACCATGATCAATGATCCGGGAATATTCAGCGCAATAGAACGGAACAATTTTTCGCTTCGTTGCAGGCTGGTCTGGGTTTCAATCAGCGCATCGTTGGTGGCTGCCAGTTCTTCATTAGCTGCGGCCAGTTCTTCGTTGGCTGCGGCAAACTCTTCATTGGTGGCGGCCAATTCCTCATTAAGTCCATGCGCGGTATTCTCCAGCAGCCATACCGCTAAACCGGTGACACTGCCTTCTTTGTTTTTTATAGGAGAATAAACAAAACTAACCATTAACGTTTCTTTCTCGCCGTCATGTACCTGCGGTATCTCCCGTTCCCAGGCGGTATACGAACGCCCCTCCTGAACGGCCTTGTTAAGGATCACTTCGTCCTGGTCAAGCCGTTCCAAAGGAAATACTTCCCGGTAATGCTTTCCCAAAACCTCCTGTTCCAACTTCCCGGTCAGTTTCAAAAAATGGAGGTTAACCATTTCAACCACCAGGCTGACCGCATTTACTATGCAAATGCCCACCGGTGCGCTCTGCACGATGTACGACAAATTGTATTCGTTGATGATTTGCATAAAGTCCGGACATTTTCTTCAAAAGTAAAGATAGGTGAATATCAGTTAGTATCATCTTAAAAAGATGCTTATATGTTAACCTACAATATAATCACGATGACTGGTTGTACCCTCAAGCACACTGCACCCTTTAACCGGGGTAATGGCATTTTTTTAAATTTTCCTCGCCCGGCGCAACATGAACAGCGAAAACAGGTGGACAGTTTCTATACGGAAGGTTTTAAACCTGGCCGGTCAATGGGCAAAAGAAAAATGCGATACTGCCAGAAATAAATCGGCGACCAGTAGGATTCGGAAGCCCTGTGCTTACTATCAAACTCCCCCAGAAAAAGAATGGCATCAGAGACTTTTTATGATAAGCCCCTGATGCCATGCAGCGAATTTATAGCCGAGTTCTTAGCCTCAGTTATATACCCGGGAAAATGTTAACCGGCAACTTTATCCCACCACTTTAAAGGGAATTTGATTTCGTCGACTGAACTTGCAACCATATCCGGCTTAAAGGCATAATGCGCAAGACTATCTTTAGTAGCTATCCCCGACAAAACCAGGATTGTTTTATAACCCATTTGCACGCCTCCCTGTATATCAGTTTCCATCGTATCGCCTATTATGGTGGTCTCTGCCGTTTCCAGCCCCAGAAACTTACGGGCCGAGCGCATCATTACCGGGCTTGGCTTGCCGGTAACAAAGGCTTTTCTGCCGGTTGCCTCTTCAATCATGGCGGTAGTTGCTGCAATGCCTAAATTATTCCATCCTGGTTTTTTGGGGGAGGGATCCCGGTTTGTGGTAATAAATTTGGCGCCTGCCAAAATCATATCTACGGCGCGCTGAACCATCTCTAACGTAAAATTGCGGCCCTCGCCCAAAACCACAAACTCCGGATCTGTATTTACCAGCGTAATGCCATTTTCATGTAAGCTGCTCAATAAACCACCTTCGCCTAAAACGTAGGCAGTTCCGTTAGGACTCTGATCGCCCAAAAACTTCCCGGTAGCCATGGCACTGGTATAAACGTGCCGGTCTTCAACCTCAATTCCCAAACCTTTTAATTTACGAACAACTTCCAGGCTTGTTCGCTGGCTGTTATTGGTCATAAATGCAAAAGGTATATCGCTGTCAATTAAATATTTGATAAATTTATCCGCCCCGTATATCAGTTCCTCGCCGCTATAGATAACACCATCCATATCGATTAAAAGTCCTTGTTTCATATTATGTTTTTTAATTATAAGTTGTAAGAAGACTGGCTTCCATATATTCAAATATACGATATTAATAACAAAATGAATTTTTCATTAATAATATCATATCATTTTTATTTATTTATTAACAGTTTATTAATACACTAAACATTAGAAAAGCATCCCCAATATATTAAACTCGCAATTCAGCAGATTTTTTTGATGTTGCTTAATTACATGACAGGCTTGTTTTTCTGGGCCTAACGGTTAAGTTTTATTCTTCCAGGTGATACATGATGTCTGTACGCAAAACGTACTTTGTGCCTTTGGCTACCGGGCTGGTACTTATAAAATCTAAAAAGTTCATTTAGCCCGACAGCTTTACTACGCCCAATTTGGTTAGGTGCAAATGGCCTTAGTTGTTGCCATAGAATATCGGCAAGTTCATGGTCTTTATAAATAACCCTGTTGTTATTACGAACAGTTGTAACAACTTTTTGTCCGCTCCCTGTTTCAATGGTTGCAGGCTCGTACCCGATGGTCTCACTTTTAAAAATAAAGTCGTCACACGCTTCCGGCGCCCAAAAATCTTCAATTATGAAAATATCACTTGTCAGAATACGGAGTTGCATCATGTAGTGGTTTAATTTGAGCTTGCCGTTTTACGGTTTATGGCAGCCTTTTCGATATTCAAATATAGCATAAAAGTTTATCGGAGCTTTACCTTTTATCCCCAGCCCTGCTGTGCAAATGGAGGATCAAAAAACTGGCTTTAAATAAGAAAAGCCCTCTTTCGAAGGCTTCTCTGCGATCCCGCTTGGATCACAATATTGTGAAATAAAACACTTACTATCAATATGTTATGTCATAAAACTTAAGACGTATACCGCGAAGTATACCGAATTCTTTAGATCAATTTGATGCTGTATGAGAACGTTAATATTTAAGTATACATCAAAGCATAATTAAAATAAAAACTAAGTAAAGATGATAGGTCATAGGTTTAATTCCCAGGCTGTGCCTGGTTCAGATCCTTTTTTCTATTTTTTCTGCAATTGCTTAAGCCGCGCTTGGTAAGACTGCCAATAGTGCCGCTGGGTTGTTTCGTCCAGGAAGGAGGAGAATGTGAAACGCTCAACAGCGTCTGATTGTGAAACCATTAATTCCATCATTTCATTAAAAACTTTTTCCGCGATACCTGCATGTTCTGCCAACACTCCAAATTGTAGGCCTAACTTACCTTGAGCCATTTTTTTTGGTAATAGACCGTCATCAAGCGCGAAGTCCCGGTCGTTTATATGGACGCGACTATTCAATAGATCATAGGCAGGGCTGAGACGGTAATCGCCAAGCGGCGTTTCCAATAATGAAAAATTCTTGAAGTGCGCATCGCCATTCGAGAACAAGTAGTTGAAAATTAACAGTTTTAATAGCTTTGGGGCTTCGAGTTTATATGCCGGGACGAATTTTTCCATCAGCTCGAATAGCTCAAGGTAATTTCCTTCGTATTTATAATGTTCGCCGCGCGTTTGAGGCGTCCTGCCTGCAAGCGAAGCAAAATCATCTTGCGCCAGTTTGCTGCCGTCCGACTTAACGTCGAACCGCTTGGTAATATATGCAGGCGCACCGTTTTTAAAAAAAATCAGGGCATTTTCGGCGGTTTCAATACCGTAGACCTGGCGGGCGATTTGCATCGTTACATGCTCATTTGCTGGCATCTGATCCAATTTTCGGCCAGCATTTGGAATCGGTTTAAGAATATATTTTCCGCGCTCCCCCTCGCTAATCAGCCTAAGTTTGTTCTTTTCCAGCAAGACCGAGAATTTTTCCTGTACGCCCGAGATGGACATTCGTTTCCTGTTTTCTTCAAATAATTCATCAGTTTCCGGATTAGAAGCGGGGGAATCGTAAGGCAGAATGTGACTGACCTTTTTGCCATTGAAAACGCGGACGAGGCAAGTACGGCTATAAGTATCGTAACCGGGCGCTAATGTGCCGGGGCAATATTCAATTTCTGGTATACTCATTCGTTTTCAATTTTATGTATGGTTACCGCGCCGATGGTATCGTTTTTTGCAATAGTGATCAATAACCCGAAATAATCATCCCGGTCTAGGCGGTTAAGTCTACACACGACCTGCTTGTTGGAGCCTTCCGGCAGCATATTATAAAAAAAGGGGAAAAGGAACTCGGAATGATATGCTTTGTGTCTTTTTGGTAAAGTAAGGCTAATGGCCGCTTTGCCCGGATCGTCGATCCAGGAAGGGTCATACGCAAATGAGAACGATCCATCGTCATGCTGAGTTAATGTACCGGCTGCTTCATCTTTAAATAATACTTGTGCCGTTCTCATTGATTATTGGGTCTGGTCTTTACTTTCAAGGTTATTTCGAGGCCCAATGCATCTCCGAGCTTTTGCAACGTTATCAACGTTGGATTTCCTTTGCCGCTTTCGAATTGCTTTACGGTTCTCAATCCTACGCCTGACAGTTCTGCCAACGTCTCTTGTGTTACCTGGAGTGACATCCGTCTCTCTTTTATCATCTTTACAAGCTCTTTAAAGTGCATTATATTGCCCTATTTATTACAAAAATAACTATTAATAGTTACAAATACAATAAAAAGTGCATTTAATAACACTTTTAAAGTTAAATTATTGACTTTGAAAGAGATTTAGGTAAAAAGTGCTGTATATTGCTCTTTTTGTGACATTGTGAATTGTATTTTTTAAGTGCTCCTGAAAATTACGGATAAATGGGACATTAAGCTCATCAAAATAGAGTGGTTCCTTACCGCAAAAATTCTTTAATTTTTTCAGAACGCATTTGTAATGGTTGATTGTTCCTATACTAAATTCTTCCGTGCGTTCCGTGATCCGTTTTTCAAAAAAGGTGAAGAAATCGCCTGGCGCCATCCCAAGTAATTTTGATTTGATATCATAGGCACTTACAAACTTAGACCGGCTTTCCATTTCAAGTGAGACTGCTTCTGCCTCCTTAATGGACAGGTAACTATTGATTTGTTTCGCGTTGACAGCGCCTGGCTTCAGTTTGCCGGTTTTTTCATTCCAGTCTTTTGGATCGATGTAAACGTCCAGCGCCATGTACTTGGAACGGCGATATTTTGTCAGACGAAGATAAATAGGCACTTGTGCATATTTATTAATCTTATTCATTTTTGGGAAAACTTTGATAGATGCCATGTCAGTGAAATTTTGAAGTGAAACTTTTGTTAACGTTCTCCCAACAGCATCAAAAAGGCTTCGCTCACGGGCGAGGATATTCGGTTTGATACGATTTGAGATGTTTTACCTCAAAAACGACCGATCCCAGTTTAAGAATAAGTACAACTGGTTTATAGAGGCCAAAAAGCATCAATAACAATGTTTTACCTATGTTGTACCAAAACGAAAAAACGCCTTGCAACCATATGGCTACCAAGGCGTTGTGTTCATTTTCCGTGATCCCGCTGGGATTCGAACCCAGGACCCCAACATTAAAAGTGTTATGCTCTACCAGCTGAGCTACGGAATCATACTTTTCAACTTTTTCGGTACTGCTACCGTTTCGGTTCAAAGAGATTCAATTATGATTTTAAATAAGAAAAGCCTTCTTTCAAAGGCTTTTCGTGATCCCGCTGGGATTCGAACCCAGGACCCCAACATTAAAAGTGTTATGCTCTACCAGCTGAGCTACGGAATCATTACTTTTCAACTTTTTCGATACTGCTACCGTTTCCGTTTAAAGTGGTGCAAATATAGGGCGATTAATAATATGATGCAAGTGCTTTTTGTAATTAATTGTAAAGCGTGTGTTAAGCCATTAATTGCCAATAAACTACATTTTAAATACCGCTATTTTACCCTTGTCGCCGGCCAATAAAACCAGTTTTCCGTGTTTAGCCCTGCGGCAAACGTTAAAGCTCGTGGCATCAATTTTCCGCCAGGACTCGCCATAAGCTGCCGACAAGCTGGTGCCAGATGTCCCGGTGGATAAATATGTCCTCCCCTGTATACGCTCAACGCATGACTGAAAACCGGTAGCGCCCGCAGGCAAAACCCTGTATTCGTTGCTTTTTTTGTCGTATTTACAAATTACAGAATCCGTTACTTTATCTTTTGAATAGTTACCCCCTACTGCTACCAGCAAATCATCAGATATGGAAAAAGAGCCTTTACTGCCTGCATTTTGTGCCAGCGGTAAACTTTTTGTTTGCCACTGTGGTTTATCGCAATTACATAATTGTAAAAAACGGGCCGCCATGCCGCCGCTTGCTATAACCACACCCAAATCTTTATTAACCCTTAAACAGGTACCGCTTGCTGCAAAGGCCGCCTCGCCGGGTAAGGCATCGGGCGCGTTTTGCATTTCGGCCCAGGTTTCGCCACCATCTTTGGTTTCCATCAGCAGGAATTTATTTTTTATAGGGTCGCCTAAAATATAGCCGTGTTTGGCATCGGCAAAATCCATGGCATCAAAAAAGTATATACTATCGGTTTTGCGGCATTTTTCCAGCCAGGTTTTACCGCCATCAGTGGTTTTTAAAACCAACGCCGGGCTGCCCGAACTCATGATTACAGCCTCTTTATCATTAAATGCTTCAATATCCCTAAAATCGGCTTTTTCATAGCCGGCAACCTGCTGCCAGGCCCAGGTTGTGCCGCCATCGGTGGTAATGGCTATATGGCCTTTGCTGCCGCTTATCCAGGCGATTTTATCATCAACAACCGATAAACCGCGAATGCTGGTTGGCTTATCCTGCTGCAAAATGGTAATGGTTTGCGCGGCTGAAATCAATGGCGTAAACAGTAAAACTGTGATTATTAGCTGGTAAAAACGTTTCATGAAGTCTAAATTAAGCCTAAACCGGGCAAGTAACAACTACCCGCCAATTTTTTAATTTATTATAATGCTTTTTGACGGAAACGTTTATATTTGCACGCTTGTTAATAAAACAACAGGCCCGGATGGCGAAATTGGTAAACGTTGCGGTCTCAGAAGCCGTTGAGAATTGTCTCTTGAGAGTTCGAGTCTCTCTTCGGGCACGCCTTTTTAAGATATGAGAATTGAGATGTGAGATTTGAGAAAATTTCATATCTCATACCTCAAATCTAACATCTGGTTATCGGGACATGAGATTTGGGATAATATATTTGAGATTTTTTCTGATCTCATATCTCAAATCTAACATCTCAAATCTATAAAGCCCAGGTGGCGAAATTGGTAGACGCACCATCTTGAGGGGGTGGCATTCGTAAGGATGTACGAGTTCGAATCTCGTTCTGGGCACTTCGCAAAAATTCAAAAAATCATCTCTTTCACAACTTCAGGTTATAACAAGTTTCCTATAGCAGTATTGCTATTCACCGCAAGGCAGATGAACTGCGCATAAAAAATAGCATTAAAGGGTTTGAAGGGTTCGGCCACGAGTTGCAACGGCATTTCAACCCTTTGTTTGATGCTGGTAAGCCCACGCAGAAAAGATGGCTTGAGGCAGCACAGTTTGCAGCCGGTTTTTACTACGAAATATTATTTAAGAACCCGGAGTAAACAATTGTTGTTTTTTGCAGTTATAATGTTGAATTTGCTTTGATCCAATTAATTACAAGTACATGAAAGTCAAAAAAATTATCACAATTGCAACCATAGCGCTCATGAGCTTCGAGGCTTTTGATGCCACGGCCGAAGCATTACCGGTTATTGAAGCAACATCTGTTTTGCAGATCAGGCTTCCACCGCCGCCACCAAGGCCACCTGCACCGCCAAATCCGTTCAGGAGGCATCATAGGCGTTACCGCAGGCATCGCAGGTTTCATTTAAGGTTGCCGCCGCGCCCGCCAGCACCGCCAAATCCGTTGCATTTGCCAACACCGCCGCGTCCGCCTTTGCCGCCGCGTCCATAATTAAAAAAAGCCCTCCCGATAGTGCATCCGGAGGGCTTTTATATTCAGGTTTGTTGGGGAAGGTTATAAAAAAATGTTTCGGTTACAATTTTACCGTCTTTTACTTCATAAACGCAAACTTCGCTCATCATGCTGCGTCCCTGGCCTTTATAGGTTACATCCATATCCATGGTAACCGAAAAAAAGTTACCGCTTACAATCGGGTCAGATACCCGGCCGCTGTGAACCTCTTCAACCATATCATACCATTGCTGGTTTTTGGCTATCGCGGATTCCTTGCCCTCCGAAAGCTCCATATGCGAACCCTTTGGTTCATGGCTTACCACATTATCGGCATACAGCTCATTTATGGCATCTAAATTTTTGCCTTCGCGGCAAAACTCAACTAATTTTCCGGCTACTTCCTGTGTGTTCATCTCAATTGTTTTTATTGGTTATTGTTAATATAAAGTTACTCAGTATTATAAAATACCACAGCATTATTTATTTTAAGTTTAGGTTAAGCTTTGTCATCGATCTTCCCTGCATTTCTCATAATTTCTTTCGCGCAAAGACGCCAGGACGCTAAGAAAAAGTAAGCAAGTCACTTTGCGTCTCTGCGCCTTTGCGTGAAAAATCTTTGTAATTATTAGCAAACCGCATCCCCCCCAATTGAATAACCTGGCAGCTTAACAATGGCATAAATGCGCCAACCTTTCACCCTTAACCTTTCGCCTTTAACCTCCTCCCTCCCCTTCCCAAAAAAAGTTTAATAAACTCAATTTTTTATGATTACTTTGAAGGTTAAATTTTTGCAAGGGATACAACAAATTAAATGCAGCTTACCCGCTTAGAAATCAAGGGCTTTAAGAGTTTTGGAGATAAGATCACCATTAATTTTAATGAGGGTGTAACCGGCATTGTAGGCCCCAACGGCTGCGGCAAATCAAACGTTGTCGACTCCATCCGCTGGGTATTGGGCGAACAAAGCACCAAGATGCTCCGGTCGGAGAAGATGGATAACGTAATATTTAATGGCACCAAAAGCCGTAAAGCAGCCAACCTTGCCGAAGTTTCCCTTACTTTTGATAACACCAAAAACGTACTGCCCACTGATTATTCGCAGGTTACCCTTACCCGCAAGCTTTACCGCACCGGCGAAAGCGAGTACCGGCTGAATGATGTGCAGTGCCGTTTAAAAGATATTACCGATCTTTTCCTGGATACCGGTATCGGTTCAGATTCGTACTCCATCATCGAGTTGCGGATGATTGACGAGATCATCACCAATAAAGAGGGCTCGCGCCGTAACTTATTCGAGGAAGCATCCGGCATCTCTAAATACAAACTGCGCAAAAAACAAACTTTTAACAAGCTAAAAGATACCGAGGCCGATTTGGAACGTGTTGAAGACCTGCTTTTCGAGATTGAAAAGAACCTGAAAACACTGGAGAACCAAGCCAAAAAAACCGAGCGCTATTACCGCATCAAAGATCAGTACAAATCGCTGAGTATTATGCTGGCCTCGTTCAGAATAGTATCTTTCAGCGAATCATTGGCGAAAATTCAGGACCAAGAGCAAAAGCAAAAAGCTGATAAAGGCGGCATTGTTGCCCAGATAGATACTTTGGAGGCTACCCTACAGCAACAAAAGCTGGATAGCATCACCAAAGAGAAAAACCTATCTGTACAGCAAAAAACAACCAACGAGTTTGTATCGAAGATTCGCGCGTACGAAAGCGAGAAAAAGATTAAAAACGAGCAGCTAAAATTCCAGCAGGATAAAGAAGCGCGGTTAACCGAGGAACTGGACAAAGATAAAAACCAGTTAAACCACGTTTTTTATAACATCAAACGCCTGTCGGAAGAAAAGGCGCTGGAAGATGAAACCCTGCAAACTATTAAAACCCGCCTTGCCGATTTAAAAGAAGCGGTTGACGAGTTGCGCTTGCAGCAAACATCGGCCCGAAATGAACTTACCGAAATAACCGGCATCAATACCCGCCTGCAAAACCAGGCCTATAAGGCCGAGAAGGATATCGATATCCTGCAAATTCAGCAACAAGCGCTGGAACAGGAAAGCCAGCGCAACATGGAAGATACCACCAATAAGGAGGTGGAACTTTCGCACTTTAACCAGGTAGTTGCCGAGCTGCAAAACCGTAAGGAAACGCTGGATTTTGACTACCAGCAGGCCCTTGATTTTGAAAATAAGTTAAAGGAGCAGATAACCGAAACAGACAGCGAACTAAGTTTGGTAAAAGATACCATCATTAAAGAAAGCCGCAAGCTGGACGCCAAACAAAACGAGTACAACCTTACCAAAAGCATGGTGGATAACCTGGAAGGCTTTCCCGAATCTATCCGCTTTTTAAAGAAAAATACCGACTGGGCTAAAAATGCTCCCCTGTTTAGCGATGTACTGTTTTGTAAGGAGGAATACCGCGTAGCTATTGAAAACTACCTGGAACCGCTGATGAACTACTACGTAGTTGAAAATTATGACGAGGCTATAAAGGCTATCCAGCTATTGAGCAATTCGTCGCGTGGCCGCGCGCATTTTTTTATCCTTGAAAATTATAACGAGATAAACCCAACCAACCCTGCTTTTGAAAATGCGGGCGCAGTATCGGCCCTTAAGGTTATTGAGGTTGATAAACGCTACATTAACCTGTGTAACCACCTGCTGAAAGATGTATACCTGGTTGATGATGATAAAGACCAGCAAATTAATAACGCAGCCTTGCCCCATGGCGTGGTGCTGATAGGCAAAAGCGGTAAATTCAACAAATCAAAACATACCATGGCCGGCGGATCGGTAGGTTTGTTTGAGGGGAAAAGGATTGGGCGCGCCAAAAACCTGGAAAACCTGGCTAAAGAGATTAAGGGTATCGAAAGCCTGGTTAATGCGCAAAAGGCCAAATCAGACGAATTACAAAGCAGGTTAGCCGGCTTACGGTCATCAACCAAAAGCGCCGAAATTAATGAGCAGCAGATGATCATCAACCGGTTAAATACCGAACTGATCACTGTTAAAACCCGGCAGGAGCAGTACCAGACATTTATTGAAAACAGCCTTAACCGTAAGGATGACATTGCCCGCAAAATTGAAGGTATTAAGGCCGAAATGGAGGCCCTGCACCCGCAGCTGGCCGATTTAAAAGCCCAAAAGCAAATTCAAAGCGAGCTACTGGTTGATAAACAGGCCGAATTTAACGAGTTGAACGAATACGTATCTGTACAATCAAACGCCTTTAACCAGGAAAATATCCGTTTTCACCAGCAGCAAAATAAGGTATCGGGCCTAATAAAGGATCTGGAATACCGCGATACCCAACAGGAAAGTCTGGAAGCCCGCATTAAACAAAACAGTACCGAACTGGAAAAGGTAAAAATTGCCATACAGGATAACCTGAAGCAATCTGATAACTCCGACGATAATCTGCTGGAAATGTACGAGCAGAAAGAAAACCTGGAAAAAGCAACCCAACAGGCTGAACAGGAATACTATCAATGGCGTGGCATTATCACCGAAAACGAGAACGAGATAACCGCCCTTCGCCGTAAAAAGGATAACCACGAGGTAATTGAAAATGAGCTTCGCGATGAGCGTAATAACCTGAAGCTGGAACTAAATGCGCTTAAAGAACGCCTCTCCGTTGAGTTTAATATTGATATTGAAGACCTGCCAGAAACCGAAACACCGGCCGAAAGCGAACAGGAACTACGCGAAAAAGCCGAAAAGCTAAAAAAACAGCTGGACGATTTTGGCGCTATCAATCCTATGGCAGTTGAGGCCTATAACGAGATGAACGAACGCTACACCTTCATCCAGGCCCAAAAGAAGGACCTGAGCGAGGCTAAGGCATCGCTGCTGGCAACCATTCAGGAGATTGATGATACCGCCAAAGAAAAATTCATGCATGCCTTTGTGATGGTGCGCGAAAACTTTATTAAAGTGTTCCGCTCGCTGTTTAATGATGAGGACTCATGCGATTTAATCCTGACCGATCCAAGCCACCCGCTGGAATCGGACATTGACATTATCGCGAAGCCGAAAGGGAAACGCCCGTTATCTATCAACCAATTATCCGGTGGGGAAAAAACGCTTACGGCCACAGCCATACTCTTCTCGCTTTATCTGTTAAAGCCCGCTCCCTTCTGTATTTTTGATGAGGTTGATGCCCCGCTGGATGATACCAATATTGATAAATTCAACAATATCATCCGCACCTTTTCAAAAGATTCGCAATTCATCATTGTTTCGCACAATAAACGCACCATTGCCAGTACCGATGTCATTTATGGGGTAACCATGGTTGAGCAGGGAATCTCGCGCGTGGTAGCTGTTGATTTGCGGGAACTTGCGGATTAAATGCTTTCGCGCGAAGTAGGTAGCCTCTACGAGGCAAAAAATCTGGGGCGGTTTGTTTTCTACAAATATATTGCACCTACGGCGCAAGCCTCTATCATTTTATCCTCCCCTCAACCGTGCTTACACCTTTGGATATGTTATGAGTAAGAAATAGTTGTCATTTCGACGAGCGGGGCGAGCCATTGAACAGGGCGGGGAGAAATCCTATACGAGCAGTATGCACAGTTGGCATTGCGTACAAGATTTCTCACCCTTGCCCCGCGCAAACCACCCCTTCAAGAGAAATGACAGGAGGGTACTAAACATCAATGCCACAAATTTTTTAAAAGCAAACATTACAACTTAAATTAAAAAGGGGCAACAGATAAAATCCATTGCCCCTGTTATATGTAATTCCATGCTTTCTGCCTATTTATGCCGAAGCTCTTTCCCCCCCCCAATCATTCCCCTAAATTTGCGACTATCAAGCACGAGTGTTTGATGTTGTACCTGTTGGTCGGTAAGTTTTTGACTTTTTGACAAGCTTTCAACCTTCGGCTCTGACACTGTATAAACACCTGTTTTTATGAAATTTAAGGCGTGCCGTAGTAGTACCTCGGTGCTATCGCCAAAGTCTTTCGTTACATCGTCATTGTCTTTATAACCCGGATAATCCGTCGAACCGGGTTCCATCCCTGAATAATACCCCCCCTGGTTTGCCGAGTTACGGGTTTCAAATTGAGGAACATAAAGCTGATATTTGTTAATGTCAAGCGCAAAGAAACCTACCGGTTTGCCATATGATATACGACCGATAAGCTTAACATCCATTTGAGGACGCAAATTGTTTATAGTTAGCTCGCTGGCCGAAGCTGTTGAACCGGTTACGATAAAAAACACCCTGCTAATATCTAATGTCCCGTTTTTAGCAAAATTTACTGTATTGTTTGCAGGTAAAAAGTCGCCCTTTTTAATATTATATACTGCGCTCAATAATGGATGGTTATCTGCCTGTAACTTATCGTTATAGTAATAAGTGTACATTTTCGATCCATTTTTTGCAGTTGGCACAATCAGGTTGTCCAAATATTCGGCAGTTGATACATAGCCGCCGCCATTGTAGCGTAAATCAACAACCAGTTCGGTGACACCGGCATCAGTAAAAGCCTTAAACGCTTTTAATAATTGCGGGCTGGCATTTGTAGGTGCGGTAAAGGTATTGAAAACTACGTAGCCCACCTTTTTTGCGCCTATGGTAAAAACTTTATAGGTTAAAACCGGGTTGGTAGTATATGTTGCCACCGCTAATGAAAAATCAGCAGATGATCCATCGGGCTTGGTCACTGTCATCGTAAATGATTTAGTGCCAAATACGGTATTAACCACAAACTGCAGATCCGAATCGTTACTTGCATCAAGGCCGGTACGGCCATTAAGCTTAGTTATCTTATATCCTCTTTTTAACCCGGCTAACCCGGCCGGCGAATTTGGATATACATATTTGACATATAGTTCCGCAGCACTCGGAAAGAACACTGAAAACCCAAAATCGCCATTTGTGCCGCCCAATTCTGTAGATACCGAACCATCGTCAATAAACGAATATTTAGCCGAACCCGGATCTGCTGCATAATACTCATAAGGCCTGCCTGTAGCCGGGTTTATTTTGTATTGCGATATCTGGTCAACCTCTTTGGTAAGCGCGTCTATTTCGTTAGTTCCCGTAAATGAACGTGGAGCAAATGTTTTATAATCCGGAATAGCATCATACCATAAATAGGTTTCTTTAGTATACAGGTAAACCGAATCCTTAATCAGGTTAGAGATTTCTAACTTTATTGCTGTAGAATCGGTAGCGTTAACAATTATCTTTTTGTCCTTGTGGCATGCAGACAGCAAACCGGTGGTAAGAATGAGCATTAAGTAAAATATTTTTTTCATGTATAGCAAATATAATGTGTTAACGAAATAAAAATAAGTATGTTACAACAGGCGCTACAAAAATTTATCGACGCCTATGTAGTCAATCCCAACAGTTTCAGCACATAAGCTATCCTCTTCAGAATTGCCTATCATCAAAATATCCCTTCGCTGCAGGTTATGCTCCTGCATTAACAGGTGTATTACATCGGGTTCGGGCTTCGGCGCTGTTTCATCGGCCAGGTAACAGGTAAGGTACGGTTCAAGCTTATGCCACTCTACCTGTTTTATCTTATTTACCTGTTGTACAACCTTCCCGTTGGTTACAATGAACAGCTTTTTACGGTCAATAACCACTTCCTGAAGTAAGGTAAGCATATTTTGGTATAAAAGCAATTTCAGGGGCAGCTTGGCGGTATCAAAAAGGTTGTAAAACTTATCCCTGTACTGTGCCGCAACAGGAAACGCTTCTTCAAGCTTATCAAGTACAAACTCGGGGCCTTCAGCAACATACGTACCAGTCATCAAACTGATTATTTGTTTGGCGTCAACCAGTTCTACATACTCCAGCATGTTTGCAAACAGGTAGTAAACCTGGTATATATAATCTTTGGCCGGGTATAAAACATCATCCAGCTCCAATACAAACGCGGTTTTGCGCTTATCAATATCTTTATACGTCATCGTTGCCGGCAATGATTGTTATGTTATATTCGTTAAATAATACCTCCGATTGCTTCAACAGTTGGGTTTCCTGTTCGCGGAAGAGATAAACTTTGCTTACCCCTAAATCAAGGCATAAAGCCAGCATTTCATGCGTGTAACTGGGCGATGCAGGATTAGGCAGGCGAATGAGCTGGCCGGGCTTCAGCATAAAATCAGGCAGGTCCATATAATCGCCCATGATAATTTCGGCGCCGTTTAATTTATTTTTCTGCTTATAAGCCGGTGCAGCGTTGGCTGCTGTTATCAGTATCTTCAATTTAATAGCTAAGCTTATGGTACAATTAAACCGTCTTTCATCATAACTGTACGGTCAGATAGGTCGGCAAGTTCTTCATTATGAGTAACAATTACAAAGGTTTGGTTAAAATCCTTGCGCAACTTAATGAAAAGTTCATGCAACTCCAGCGCATTTACCGAGTCGAGGTTACCCGATGGTTCATCGGCAAATATTAATGCCGGGTTGTTAATAAGGGCGCGTGCAACGGCTACCCGCTGTTGTTCGCCGCCCGAAAGCTGGCTGGGTTTATGGCTTACCCTATCGCTCAATCCCAGCAAATCCAGTAACTCTTTGGCTTTCTTTTCGGCATCTGTTTTTGATAAACCTGCAATAAACGCCGGGATACACACGTTTTCCAGGGCGGTAAACTCGGCCAGTAAATGGTGAAACTGGAAGATAAAGCCAATTTTACGGTTCCTGAAATCGCTCAGATTTTTATTATTAAGCTTGCTTAACTCAATATCATTAATATATAACTGCCCAGAATCGGGCCTGTCTAACGTGCCTAAAATATTAAGCAAACTACTTTTGCCGGCGCCCGATGCGCCCACTATGGTTACAATTTCGCCACGTTTAACCTCCAGGTCAACACCCTTCAATATCTGTAACTGCCCGTATGATTTGCAGATGGATTTAGCTTTAAGCATAACGCAAAGTTACTATTTTGGTTGGTTTTATTGCGGCACCGATAACCTGCTAACTTGTGGATAAATTTAAAGGCCATGATCTTAAAATAGTATAACAAAACCTACCAAACCCCGTATAAAAAGCAGCGAGCTTAAAACCTTAAGAAGTAATAAGCTTATTGCAACCATCTAATTATAAAATATGCGCCTTCTGGTAGTTTGCTGCATTATACTTTTCTATGTACCGTTTGTAAGTGCCCAGCAGCTATTTGTTGAAAAATACCCCATGAACGTTTACGGCGGCGGCATACAAAGCTGGACTATGAAACAGGATAACCAGGGGGTGCTATATATTGCCAATAACGACGGCGTTATTAAATACGATGGACTTACCTGGGATTTAATGACTATTCCTAATCAAAACTATGTTTTTTCGCTGGACCTTAATTCAAAAAACGAGATTTTTATAGGCTCATATAATGAACTTGGTTTTTTCAGGAAAGATAGTGCTGCAAATTACAGATATCATACTTTATTGCCCCTGCTTCCCAAAAACTACAAAAACCTGAACGATGTACGCCAAACAATAGTTTTTAATGACGAGGTGTTTTTCAACAACAATAAAAACATCTTCCTGTACAGTAAAGGCACACTTAAAATGCTCAACATTACCGGTGTCTGGTTATTTAAGTTAAAAAAACAATTGTTTTCATTGAGCGATAAAGGTTTATGGGTTTATAAAAACGGCCAATTTGTGGATGCCGGTTTTGCCAAACAACTCGCCCAACTACATTTAAAACGAATTACCGATTTCGAAAACAGCAAATATCTTTTGCTCGACGATAATAACCGGCTATGGTCGTTAAACCCGCTGGAAGCCGATAGCAATAAAAAAATGTTGCTGCTTACCAAAAAGCCGGTTACCAGCACAAAAAACGTTCCGGTGCGGAGCTTTGTTTACCTGGATATTAAAAAAATAGCCATGATTACCGAAGAGGGCGTTTATCTTTTAAACAAGGCTGGCGAAAAGGTAAACTTCAATTCAAAGGATGTGCTGGGGCTTAACCTTAACTCCGGTTTCTGTTTTCAGGATAGGGCACAAAACATTTGGCTTGGCGCCGATACCTATATTACACAGTTAATTTCAAGTTCGCCGCTATCTGTATACGACAAAAATAATGGCCTCGACGGCACGATATTATCCCTTGGTAAAAAAGGCAACAATTTATATGTAGGTACCGATAAAGCGCTTTTTTATAAAAATGATAATTCCACATTTTCTGCCATTCCGGGAACCGAAATGGAAAACTGGAATATGTTTAATTTCGGCAACAAACTATATCTGGCACATCGTAACGGGGTTTTTGAAATACAAGGCAAAAAAGCTATTCAGCTCATTCATCACTGGTTTATTCAAACCCTGGGCGAGATAAAAAACAAGCCCGATTGTATGATCATGGGCACCTATAACTCGGGCATATGGCTTTTAACAAAAAATGGCAATACCTGGCACGAAAAAAAGATAAAAGGCTTTGAAGAAGAAACCAGGTTTATACAACAAGATGATGAAGGTAATATATGGATAAGCCACTATAATAAGGGAATTTTTAAGCTCCGGCTAAACGCGCAAATGGATTCGGTGATTAGTACCACCTTTTACGATACCAAAAACGGATTGCCATCAACCCTTAATAACCGTATTTACCGCTTAAACAACGGCCGGATAATAGCCGCCACAACCAATGGTTTTTATAGCTACAACAAAATAAAAAACAGGTTTGAGCCCGATGCCATTCTTGGCAAGGTAAGCCAGGGCGTTTGCATTTACACCGCTACTGAAACCGCCAGGGGCGATATTTACTTTTGGGGCGCGCCATCAACAAAAGCGCAAAGTGCAGGTGTATTTATAAAACAGGCCAATGGTTCGTTCAGGTTGCTGTTTACGCCATTTAAAAAAATCGCTTTGGCTACACATGGCCTGCTGCCTGTTGATGTAGATGCACCTGTACTTGCAGCCGGCGCCAATGAAGTATGGATTGGCAATTTAAAGCAGGTTGTAAATTACAGGCCCAATCAGCCAACCTATTACCATAAACCTTTGCCAATATACATTAAAACCGTAAAGGCGGCAGATTCAACCATTTTTGCCACCGGGGCCAGACTAAGGCAAAATGATATTCCGTATTCAAAAAACAGGTTGAAATTTATTTTTACAAGCCCTTTTTTTGAGGATGCCGATAAAATTCAATATCAGTATCAGTTAAACGGATTTGAAGATAAATGGTCGGGCTGGAGCAATGACAGGGAAGTTTCTTTCACCAACCTTGCCGACGGCGATTACATTTTTTTTGTACGGGCTAAAAACTTTTACGGGCAAATAAGCCGCCCGGATTCCTATTCGTTTCATGTTAACGCACCCTGGTTTAAAACATGGTGGGCTTATGTATTTTATATATTTGCTGCATTGTTGTTGTTTTACTTGTTTAGTATATTTAACAACAGCCGCATTAAAAGGCAAAAACTGGTGCTTGAACGAAAGGTGAACGAAAAAACCAGGGAATTACGCGATAAAAATGATGAGATTTTGGCTCAAAGCAAAGCGCTGCAGGAATCAAACTTAACCAAAGACAAACTTTTTTCTATCATCTCGCACGATTTAAGGGGACCAATCGGCCAGCTCAAACAAACCCTCGACCTGGTAAAATCCGGTTCCATATCGCTTGCAGAACTGGAGGAACTTATCCCCCATCTCGACGAAAATATAGGGTCGGCCTTTAACCTCACCGATAACCTGCTTTACTGGGCAAAAAGCCAGATGGAGGGCATCCAGGTAAACCCGGTTCTGTTTGATATAATGGAAATTGCCGACGAAAACTATCACCTGTTTAAGCTAAATACCGACAATAAACATATTGAACTGGTTAACAATATCAACAAAAGCATTGCTGTTTACGGCGACAGGGATATGATAAAACTGGTGTTGCGCAACCTGATTAGCAATGCTACAAAGTTTACCCCTGTTGATGGCAAAATAATGCTGGGATGCAGTACCAAACCGGGATTTGTTGAAGTTTATGTAGAAGATACCGGCGGCGGCATGTCTGCCGGGGATATTGCCAAAATATTCCGCAAAGAAAACTTTCACAAAGATGGCACCTCGGGCGAAAAAGGCTCGGGACTGGGGCTTTCGCTTTGCCAGGATTTTATAGAAAAAAATGGGGGTAAACTAACCATCCAAAGCAAATTGGGCAGGGGCAGTAAAATTTCTTTCTGGCTTAAAGGAGATGACAAAATAAGTCCTGTCAAATAAACGCCGCAATCCTCCCCTACTTTAAACAAAAATTGTAGATTTACCGCAAATTCTTCAAAAAACATGAATATCCACGAATATCAGGGCAAAGCGATATTGAAAAGCTTTGGCGTACGAGTACAGGAAGGCATTGTTGCTGACACACCCGAAGAGGCTGTTGCAGCTGCCCAAAAATTGAAAGAAGACCTGGGATCAAGCTGGGTGGTGATAAAAGCCCAGATCCATGCCGGTGGCCGTGGTAAAGGTGGTGGCGTAAAGCTGGCCAAAAATCACGATCAGGTTAAAGAAATTGCTGGCAATATTATTGGCATGCAACTGGTTACCCCACAAACCGGGCCCGAAGGTAAAAAAGTAAAGAAAATTTTAGTAGCCCAGGATGTTTACTACCCCGGCGAAAGCGAAGTAAAAGAGTTTTACATGAGCGTACTGCTCGATAGGGCTAAAGGCCGTAACATTATCATGTACAGCACCGAAGGCGGTATGGATATCGAAGAAGTTGCACACTCCACCCCCGAACTGATATTTAAAGAAGAAATTGATCCTAAAGTTGGCTTGCAGGCTTTCCAAACCCGCAAAATAGCTTTCAACCTGGGTTTATCGGGCGAAGCTTTTAAAGACATGACCAAGTTTATCGCGGCCCTGTACAAAGCTTACGATGCTACCGATTCATCGCAATTTGAAATTAACCCGGTATTAAAAACATCTGATAACAAAATTTTAGCTGTTGATGCCAAGGTTAACCTGGATGATAACGCCCTGTACCGCCACCCGGATTATGCCGCTATGCGCGATACCGACGAGGAAGACCCTACCGAAGTTGAAGCCAGTAAATCAAACCTTAACTATGTAAAGCTTGATGGTAACGTAGGCTGTATGGTTAATGGCGCCGGTTTAGCTATGGCCACCATGGATATTATTAAAATTGCCGGCGGCGAGCCTGCCAACTTCCTTGACGTTGGTGGTACTGCCAATGCCGAAACCGTAAAAGCAGGTTTCAACATCATCCTGAGCGATCCAAATGTTAAGGCCATCCTCATCAACATCTTCGGTGGTATTGTTCGTTGCGACCGTGTTGCACAGGGTGTTATTGATGCCTACAAAGAAATTGGCAACATCCCCGTTCCTATCATTGTGCGCCTGCAAGGCACCAACGCCGCCGAAGCAAAAGCACTAATTGATAATTCAGGTTTACAGGTTTACTCGGCCATCTTATTAAAAGAAGCTGCCGAAAGAGTGAAAGAAGTATTGGCCTTGTAATTAAGCTGATTGAAATATTATGAAAAAGGGGCCTTGTGCCCCTTTTTTTGGTTTCGGATAAGGTGCGCTTCAATCATCGTCGTGATGTTATAAAAGGAATGCTCTGCCATAAACAATAAACGCACATATTACAAACAGAACGCAATTGGTAAAAACATTTTTAGGCTCGTGTCTTTTGTAGTGAATTATTGCGGCAGGAACCATAATAACCGCAAAACCAATTGCAGAAATTACCGTCAGAACAGGAAGAATATGAAGTAACAAAGGAAGAATAATCCCAATTGTTCCTAAAATTTCCGATACGCCTATGAAACGAATTAAACCGGGCTGCAAGCCTTCGACGCCCGTTTGCCCCCTGGCCACTAATTTTTGTTCTGTATAAATTGTTTTTTGCACACCCGAATACAAAAATATAGCAGCAATAAATGATTGCAGAATCCAAAGAATGGTGTTCATATTATTGTTATTTGCTTATGCAAAGAACAGAACACTGCAAGCTATTTCCTGGGTCAGGTGAAAAAGTTGGGGAGTAAGAAATAAGTTTACAAGGCATCTTGACCGGAATAAGATAAAAAGGGTATTCCGGCTTATCCGAAATACCCGACCATTCCAGTCAAACAGGCTATTCCTATTGGGTTGCTCTCCAGCAGAGCCCCTTCCGCTTTACCTGTTGTCGTAAAATTAGCCATTCCAAGAAACAATGCCTAACAAAAACTCATAAGTATTAAATAATGGAGATCTCCTTACTCCCCAACTTTTTCACCTGACCCTATTTCCTTTGATAATTGTCAAAAAATTAAGTTTGCGACCGGATTCTGCTTAAAGTTTCCTGGGTGATGCCAAGATAAGAAGCAATCATCCCAAGCGGAACACGCCGGATAAATGTTGGATGAGTTGCCATTAATGTTTGATAGCGTTGCAAGGCGCTCGAAAAATGTAAACCGTCAAACTTTTGCTGTAGTTGTACCAGACCAAAACTTACAAGTTTGCGGAAAAGATTTTCGATGTCGTGATGTTTGCGGCAAAGGTTTTCCAAATCGTTGTAGTGAAGCGAGAAAAGAACAGAAGGTTCTAACAACTCAATTGTCCGCCTGTCGGGTTTTCGGGTAATAAAACTAATAACAGAAGAAGCAAAAGAATTTTCGTCGCTAATCCAGTCGGTAACATCCTTTCCGTCTTTCAGATAGTAAGTTCGCGTTAAACCGTTGCTAATAAAATAAACGAAGTTACAAACGGTATTTTGCTTTACAAGGACGTGCCCTTTGAGAAACTCTAATTTTTTCAGGCACACCGAAAGATCCTGTTTGCTATCAGCAGATAAGTTTGTGAATTGAGAAACTGTTAAAAAAAAATTGTCCATTCCTTTTGCCGGTTAAAAGGTAAGGTTTATACAATCTTGTATATATTAACCAATAACAGTTTGTAAGCTGTTTTGTTGCCATAAAGGTTAACTCCCTCCTGGCTTAACCAAAGAAGTGCCGGCACAATTGCTAAACGACGAAAACTAAGTACTTTGCACCGGATGCCAATACGCTGATAAACGTATTGGTAAATCAAAAAGCCGCCCCAATAACCTTCATATAATCCGCCCTGTTGCATTTTTTAAAAACAATATCCTGGCACTTGTTAAATAGAATAAACGCCTTTAGCGCCGCTATTATCTTCCCTATCATAGCCTCATCAAGTTCTACCTCCTCAAAGTGCAGGTTGTGTACAATCAGTATTTTTTGTTTCCTGTCGGCTTTGGCATCCATGCGGGCTACAAAGGTGTCGCCCACCAGTACTGGTAAGCAGAAATAGCCGTACCTGCGTTTGGGCGCGGGCACAAAGCATTCAATCTGGTAGTCAAAGTCAAAAAAATCGCGTAGCCGGTGCCTGAATACATTCAGGATATCAAAGGGCGAAAGGATAAAGGCATCACCCGCCAGTTCAACCTCGGTTTGCTGACCGGGCAGCATATACAGCGGGGCGCTTTTCAGCCCTTCCAGCTGTACAGTGCGCACTTCGCCGCCGGCTACCATTTTCTCCAGTTCTCTTTTAACCAGGTTACCTTTCACGTAACGGGCGCGCCAGGCCATTTCTTTAACGTAGGCAATACCCAATGCCCCCAGCGTACGCCTGATTACGAAGCGGGCAAACTCCTCTGCCGTGGGCATGGTTAAATCCGTATCCGCGGGGATTAAATTCATCGGCACATCATATACCTTATGGAAAGCCCTGGTGCGGGTAATGGTCAGTTTACCATCAAGGTATAACCTTTCCAGTGCCACTTTGGCCGGGCGCCAGTCCCACCAACCCAAGCTGGCTTTCAGGCGGTCGTTTTCAAAATCGCCAACCATTAGGGGGCCTTCCCGTTCCACCCGGTCGAGCACCTGTTTCATGAGGCGGGTTTCTGCCGGGGTTACAGGCTTCCGGTTTACCGAAAAACCTTCCTTAACGGGCAGCGAAAAGCGGAAATCGCCCATCGGAATATAACCCGCATCGGAAGTAAAATATTCAAAAATCCGGCCATCGGCCGTTAGCTCCCCCAACCATTCCGGCTCATAATCGGGCACCCGTGCGGCCATCACGTGGTGGTGCGCCCTTTCAACCACGTAATTGGTATCCAGCTGCACAAACCCCAGGTGATCAATCAACTGGTAAACCGCCTCAACCCCGGTCCCAAACTGCGCCTGCCGGGCCAGGCCAGCGGCATGGAGGATGATTTTGCGGGCCTGGGGTTTGGTGATGGTTAGTGGTTCCATTTTACAAAATAATGGAAATTTTGGTGTTGGGATATTAGTTTGTGGAAATTTGTTGGATGCGCTAAACAGTAAATGCGGTTTCCGCCTTATTCTAATCTCTTGATTCTTTTCCCTCCCTGTCTCAAATCTCACATCTAATATCTCATATCTAACTATGGCGATGCCTGCGGCCCGGGCTGTGCACTCATACGCGCACAAGGCATTAGACGCGGGCCGGTGTCCGTTTCCATCCCTATCGCGGGGGAATTTTGTCTGAACCGTGATGAAGCAGATTTTTCAGATTACAGGATTTTTAGACGCAACGTGACGGTTATGAGAGGGGCTTTTTTATTTCTGTAGCTGGTTTTCTATGCCGGAAAATCTCCTGCTTAATCCTAAAGAAAGCGTAAATCAACAGGGTTAAACCCAGAATCCAAAACAGGGCATAAAAATTTCTTAGCTTTTCCATTTAATGCAAATATAGTAAAGGTGCTGTTGATTAATTGACATCAAATCGTCCCAGTATAGCCCCGTTTGCATGGCGACGAGGTTGCCACGCTATCGCTCAATGACAAAAGTTTGTTGCAGTTCCTGTCTTGCTACTTGATACTTACTACTTGATACTCCAAAACTAACTACTTGATACTATATACGAATTCACATTACTGTAATCAATATTCGTCACCACACTATAATCCGGTAAAAAAGTATTCTCGCTGCTTAGGGCCATGTCCAGTTCAAAACTGGCGGGGTATGGTGTGTTCAGCAGGCTGCCTTTGGGGATATAGGGGAACAGTTGGGCATACGTTTGAATCTGGCTGTGGTTGATGCGTCGGTAGATGAACATGCGGTGCAGATCGCAGGGTTTGGTTAAACCGGCCGCGCCAATCATCTGGATGGCGCTGCCTACCGTGGCCTTGTGAAAATTGGCTACACGAACCTTTTTATCGTCAACCACCAGTCCGCGCATGAGGCTTTTATCCTGGGTGGCTACGCCAGTTGGGCAGGTATTCATGTTACACTCCAGCGCCTGGATACATCCAAGTGCGAACATCATGCCGCGAGCGCTGTTGCACATATCGGCACCGATAGCAAAGTTCTTCACCAGATCAAACCCGGTGGCAACTTTGCCCGATGCAATGAGCTTGATATGTTTTTTAATATCGAATCCGGTAAGGGCATCGTATACAAAAGCCAGAGCCTCGCGTAGCGGCATTCCTACAGAGTTGGAGAACTCCAACGGGGCTGCGCCGGTACCGCCCTCGCCCCCATCCACGGTGATAAAATCGGGGTAAATGCCGGTTTTAACCATGGCTTTGCAAATAGCCAAAAATTCGCTTTTATGGCCTACGCATAGTTTAAAGCCGATGGGCTTGCCGCCGGATAGCTCGCGAAGTTTTTTGATAAAGGTGGTTAAACCAATAGGATCACTAAAAGCGGTATGGTACGGCGGCGATACTACATCCCGCCCCATCTCCACCAGCCGGATACGGGCAATTTCGGGCGTTACCTTGGCCGCCGGTAAAATACCGCCATGGCCCGGCTTTGCGCCTTGCGAGAGTTTGATCTCGATCATTTTTACCTGCGGCAGCACGGCACGCTGGGCAAAGGCGTCATAATCAATAGTACCATCCTTATGGCGGCAGCTGAAATAGCCGGTACCAATCTGCCAAATGATGTCGCCGCCGGGCTGCAGGTGGTGGTCGCTCAGGCCGCCTTCGCCGGTGTTGTGGGCAAAGTTATCCAGTTTGGCGCCGCCGTTAAGGGCTAAAATGGCATTCTCGCTTAGTGAGCCAAAGCTCATGGCCGAGATATTGAATACGCTGGCCATATAAGGCTGCGTACAATCTGGGCCGCCAACTTTTACGCGCGGGGCCATGTTGAGTTTATGGTGATCAATAGCGGCAATGCTGTGGTTAAGCCATTCGTAGCCATTTTCGTAAACGTCGAGCTCGGTACCAAAGGGGCGGGTATCGTCGACCATTTTGGCACGCTGATAAACTACACTGCGGTTTTGGCGATTGAATGGTGTGCCGTTGGTATCACTTTCAACAAAGTACTGGTATATTTTGGGGCGCAGGTCCTCCATCACAAAGCGCAGGTGGCCAAATACCGGGAAGTTACGCACGATGCTGTGCTTCTTTTGCACCAGGTCATAAAAACCCACCGCATAAATGGGCACCATAATAATGAACGACCAGGCTGCGGGTTTCCAGATGATAGTCCACCCGGCAAGGGCGGCAAATATGATAAAGAATGAAACTATGAAAAGCTTTCTCATTGGGCTGTTAAATTGATATAAAGCTGGTGTTATATTATATAAAAGTAGATTTTAATTTAAACAATGGCGCAATTGTATGGTTAAACTGGTAATTCAGCGTCCGGAAATTGTCATTCAATGTCTGTGAATTGTAAATTAGTAAAAATAGATGTTTAAACATTCATTATTGTATTATCTTTGTATCAACAAAAAAAACAAATATCATGTCAACACAAACAGCAACAAAATGGGTTATCGACCCAATGCATTCAGAAGTACAATTTAAAGTAAAACACTTAGTTATATCTACCGTGAGTGGTTTTTTCAAAAGCTTTACCGGTGAGTTAATCACAGATGGCGACGATTTTGAAAATGCCGAGATCGATTTTACGTTAGATATCGACAGCATCGACACCAACCAATCGCAACGCGACGAGCATTTGAAATCGCCTGAATTTTTTGATGCAGCAACCTATCCAAAAATCAGCTTTAAATCAACCTCTTTCGCCAAAACAGATGATGATGAATTTGCCCTAAAAGGCGATTTAACTATCAAAGACGTAACCAAACCGGTTTCGTTAGCTGTAGAATTTGGCGGTTCGGCTGCTGATTTTTATGGCAACACCAAAGCGGGTTTCGAAATCAGCGGGAAAATTAACCGCAAAGAATTTGGCCTTACCTGGGATGGCGTTACCGAAGCCGGCTCAATTGTAGTAGGCGAAGACATCAAACTGTTAATTAACGTTCAGTTTGCCAAACAAGCTTAATTGTTTGAATGCTGTTGCTGTGTTTTAATAATTAAAATGCCGCTGTTGTTAAGTATACGTAACAGCACGGCATTATTGAAAACAGCAAAGCAGTACAAACTTTAAATAAAAAGCCATCCCAAAAAGGATGGCTTTTTTTGCGTTGAAGGGGGATCATTATTCGATCCAACAAAGAGCGTTGTCATGCTCAGCCTGTCGAAGCATAGCGGGCAAAGGCCTCTACGCGCGACCCTTCGACAGGCTCAGGAGGATAGGCCCACGCACCTTTAAAATATACTTGTCATGCTGAGTTGTAAAATTTCGCCAAACTCTGAAGGGGAAATGACATACTAAAGAGCGTTGTCATGCTGAGCCTGTCGAAGCATAGCGGGCAAAGGCCTCTCCGCGCGACCCTTCGACTGGCTCAGGAGGACAGGCCCACGCACCTCGAAAAGAAAACATGTCATGGGTAGGTACGAAGCATCTATTCACGAACATTTCTGGTGTTACGCATGGCGTAGATTAGATGCTTCCTTCCTCATGACAGTATCTTATTATACAAAAAGATAAACTTACTTCTCCTCCGTGGTATCCCGCTCCACCAATTCCATGCCGCATTTGGTACAGGTACCGGGCTTATCGAAAGCTAAATCAGGGTGCATGGTACACGTGTACTTGCTCTTTTTAGCCACAACTTCGGTTTTGGTAGCTGTGCTGTTGCAGGCACTGATGGTGCTTAAACTGAACGCTGCTAATGCCAATATGATAATGGTTTTTTTCATGATTACTTGTTGTTTATAAATGCGGCAAAGCCAAACAAAGATACTACCAGCACACCCAAAGCGGCAAGCATGCTTACGATATCGCGGATATTTTTGCCGGCCCAGGTCATGCCGAAGTATTTATGCAGGAAGATAAAGGAAAGCCCCTCGGCCCTATCTATACTCGTTACTTTGGTGGCCAGTTTAGATGTGGAGGTTTCGATGTACCAGTTATCGCCGTTAGGATAGCTCACCCGGTCAACGGGCAGGCGTTTATTGATAAAGCCATATTCGTTATCAAATTGCTTCACATGGTTAACGTTAACCCTGCCATAATATTTTTCTATACTTGGTTTTGGACGATAGTAGTAGCTTAAAAACCGGGCATATTCCTTGTCTGCATTAATCTGTTCCTTACCGGTGATGGTATTAAAATAGGCTACCTCCTTTTGGTCATCGGTTACCTGGTAATAAGTATTGCCGCCGAAGCTAACCACCCCCACCTTGCGGATAAGACTATCGGCCAGGGGTAGTGTTAAGTTGGATATGCCTAATTGGTCGCGTTTAATTATTTGCCCATAATCGGCCTTTACAGGCCCGCTGTTGTGCAGCTTCACCGCCAAATGGAATGCCCCGCTAATAACAAAGGTGAACATTACAAAAGATACGATGAGCCCTATTTGCCTATGAAAACGGTGAACAAAACGCTTGTCCTCCGCACCTTTGGTCTTCCGGTTTTGGGCGATGGTTTTAAACTTTTTCCATGCCAATCCATAAACCGTTAACCCGCTTATAAGCGCAAACAGCATGATAGCCATAATAATGAGTAATACAACATTCCGGAAAGTATCGCCACCCAAACGGGCCAAAAACTGCCAGGTATGAAACTCTTCGAACAAAGCCAAAAAAGCCTTGCGGGTGTTGTTATTGAACGTGCCCATACGGCTTTGGCCGGTCTCAATATAAACGTCCAAACCGTCCGGCCGGTCGAAAGATACTTTCAGCACGGGCAGCAAATGATTGATGGGCTGATACTCGCTATCAAAACTCTGTTGAAGGCTGATCTGAACAGCCGATGTGCTATCCTGGGTAAAATAGCGGGCAAGGTACTCGGCATAGTCGTTGTCGCCATGTGGCAGCAGCACACCATTCGTTACCGAATAGTAACTATAGGCGCTATCAACCCCGAGTACCTGGTAAAATGTACCTTTTTTAAAGTTGATAAGGCCGAAATTTCGCAAGGCGATGATATGATTGCAGTCCATCACCTGCTGAATGGTAAGTAGTGGCTTCATTTTGCTTTGCGGCAAAGGTTTAAAGATCTCCCGCGCAATCGATGGCCTGAACCAGTTGGACATGAACGGATGCGATAATCCGCTCAACGTCCAGAAGATAACCGGGACGAGGGCCGTTAAGCCCAGCACCCGGTGCCATTTATAAAAGTTACTTTTTACTGCTGATGAAGCCATTAATTAATATTTTGAAAATGAATAACTGATGCCCAGGGTATAAGTACGCGGCGCGGCGGCGTTGTAGGTATCGCCGTACTGGTTGCTGGTTACCGTGGTTGCATACAGTTTATTGGTTAAATTTAATACATTAAACCAGATGCCTGCCCCTTTTAGCACACTGCATTTAACATCATAACCTAAACGCAGGTTGTAAATGTTATAGCCATTATAGGTTTTGGTATTGGCCGGGTTGGTATAGTATTGGTTAATGTGCTGCCACTCGCCCGCTATCCTGAATCCTTGCAGATAGGCCGGTTTGTAGGTAAGTTCGGAGTTGGCTATCCAGGCCGGGGCATTGTTCATGCGGTTGTTATCGTATTTAATAACAGTGTTGGTGCCTGTACTGTAGTTTGCAACTACCTCACTATAATTCACATAGGTATGCCTGGCATTGGTGCCGCTAAATCTGAAGGTTAGCACTTTAACAGGTGCCAGTGTTAATGAATACTCTACCCCGCAGTGGCGGGTAGCCCCTGCATTCTGATTCTGCGTAGTGTTATCAGGCAAAAGCTGGCTGATAATCTCGTTACGGCCCTCCAGGTCAAATAAGCTCATTTCAAAATACAACATTTTGTTGAAGGCCGTGAACCAGCCGCCTGCTTCGTAGTTATCAAAAGTAGCCTGCTTTAAGGAGACTAACTGCCTTGAGCTATACAAATCGCCGGTTTCGGGTGGCTGGAAGCCAACGCTGTAATTGGCGTAAAAACCTTTGTTACTGCCTAAATCATATGTTAAACCCAGTTTAGGCGCCACAACGTTAAAGCTGTTGGTTTCCTGCTGTTTGTATTTGGTGCTACCGGCAGGCAGGCTATTGGCAAAATCATAATGCACTCTATCGTACCGTAAGCCCGCAACTATGCGCAAGGCCTCGGTGGGCTTAATTTCATATTGCATGTAAGCTGCGGTATTGAATAATTTGATACGGTAATCGTCGATATATTTGCCGGTGTTTGTAAAGCCGGTGTAGTAATTATTATGCATATCTTTATCGATATCAAGGTATTGCGCGTAGTACGAACTCGGGCTATCATCAACATAAACCCCTCCAATCAGCCTGGAATGCAGAAAATCAAAGTTAACCCGGTGCTGGGCCAGCAAGCCATAGCTCCGTAAACGCTGATCATTTACCTGTCCGTTACTGCTCAGGTAGTTGCCTGCATTATCCCTAACATCGGATATGAAATAACTTGGCAGCTGAGCGGTCGAATTATGGCGAAAGAACAAGGTAACAAACGTTACATTCTTTTCATTCCACTGATGATCCAGCCTGGCGCTGGCCCTAAACGATTCTACCTTACGATAGGTAAAACGCTGATTTGCACCGTAGCTCCTGTTATAAAAGCGGGCGCTATCCAGGCTGCCGGGCGTCTGCGTGTTTAGGTAATTGTAAGCGGCAGAAGTTGTTAACCGTGTACCGGCGTTAAAATCATAAGTAGTTTTAAAGTTGGCCGAGTACTTATCAAAATCAGAATAATCCTGCCAGCTATTTTTTTGGTGGCCGATATAACCGCCAACATACAGGCCGAATTTTCCTTCTGTAAAGCCACCATCCGCATCAACCCGGCGGTAATGATAGTTATCGCCACGAACAGAGACGTTGCCTGCATAGCCCGATGGCGGCCCCTGAGTGATGAAGTTTACCGCGCCACCAATAGCGTTACTGCCATAAAGCGATGATGCCGGGCCTTTAATCACCTCGATATCCTTTACGCCCGACATGTTGATCTCATACAGCGAATTATGGTTGAAAATCCCCGTTGGGCGTATCGGCAACCCATCCTCCATATACAGGTAAAGGGCATTGTAAGTAATGGGCTGCCGGATAGCCATCGTATGCTGCTCGTTTCCCAAATCCACCATGTAAACGCCCGCTACTTTGTTGAGCAATTGGTATAGGGCAGTTGCCTTAGTATCTTTTATCTGGGTAGAGTTTATTTTGCTGATAGCGATGGGCGCATCCTGCCTGGCCTGGCCTTCCCGGCTGGCGGTAACAACCACGGGCTGAAGGTCCAAGGTGGAGGGTACCAAGGCGACATCCGCCTTACCGCCGGCGACGCTAACTACTTGTGTACTATACCCAACCATTGTTACCTTAATTTGACTGATGCCGGGGTTTCCAATAACACATCTGCCCATTGCATCAGTTACACCCAGCTTCTCGCCGCTGATATTGCCAATAATAGCGCCAGGCATGGCTTCATGGGTATTGGCATCGGTTACCATAACCCGTGTGCCGGTTTGGCTATGGGCCAGGGTGTTGAGTATAGAAAATAGTATAGATAGAATGAAAAATCTCTTCATGTATTAAGTATGTGGAGTTACCTCCGGTGGATAAATAAATTGTAGAAATTCTCCCGGATATATATAAGTTATTGTGATCCGTTGGCCAACGGAGCCAATAGCATTTGCAAAACGTACCTGCATAGTTCGCGATTGCTTTGTGCCTTATAATGATGCGCTTGTAAGTTACTGACTATCAATATCCAATATCCGTCATTGCGAGGTACAAAGCAAGCCCCTACATGCTAAGTCCCACATAGTTCGGGATTGCTTCGTACCTCGCAATGACGGTAGTTTAGAACATTGGTTTAACTATGTCCGCTGCACGTCATAACGATTTTTTTCAGGTTTTACCTGATGGGTACTCGCAATGACATAGGTAGCCTGTGCAAAAGCACATGACAAAGCCATATCAATAAAAACATCCGGGAAAAATGAGTGGAATTTATCCTAACTGCGGAGGCCGAAAGATCACTGCGGCCGGGGTTGGTGGCAGGCAGTCATCATACGGGGTATCAATTACTTGCAACAGGCCGGAGTGGAATTTCATGTCGGTACTGCTGATAACAAACACTTCCTGGAAGAGGCTTTTTTGCGACCGCCTTTCGTCGCTGGCCTGCTTATCATCAGCCTGTTTAATCTTTTTGGCAAAGTAACATTTGCCATCGCAATGCACGGCGGGTTTGTCCCGGTTTTCGCAAAGGGTGGTGGCAATGTAGTTCCTGTTCAGTTCAAATCCCGCGTACACAAAAAAGCGCGAGAAGTTGACCACTGCCAGCGAAAAGATCAATAAATAGGCTGTTACACGTTGCAGCATAATGCCGCAAATGTAGCCCCTGTTCGATTAAGAAACAACCAGGGTGTTCGGTTTTTGTGAGAATACATGAGCGTTCGGATGCGAACACCATTAACTAACTATATAACAACAATTTAAATATTCGGAACAAAAGTAAGTTACAGCTATTTAAGGTTTAACCTTAGCCGAAATGCCGGGCATCAACTTAAAGCCCCTGATATCCCCCCAATTAGGCCGGTGCGGTATGAGCATAGAGCCCGCATTGTCATTATGAGTAAGTAGTCATTCGCCATACGCTGATTTTTTGTATTTTTAGTTAAATAACTAACCCATGGTTACCATCAATTCAACACTTGAAGATATTATGCAATTGGATTTTGCATCCAGGGAAATACTGATTGAAATTTTACAAAAGCGACAAATTGAAGCGCGTAGACACAAGATAGCTAAAACAGCTAAAAAATCTTTAAGAGAGTATCGATCTGGCATAAATGCCCCTCTTTCGGCTGATGATGTTATCGCTAAACTTAATAACCTGTAAATTCAGGCAACCTGGCACATCGGGGATTGCTCCGTTCTTCGCAATAACGAAATTTTAATATTTTATTGCCAATATAATCTTACCAAAGCTCTCTTCGTCTCCAAAGCGTCAGCAGAACAGCTTCGGGCGAAAACGGACAAAACGATGGTGGGCGGTGCGGTGGCAGGCCATAGGAAGTTCTTGCATGCGCGTGGGACTAAGTGCGCCGGGGCAAAATAATTCCGGCCCAGGTTTTGGCCGTTTTGCAGGGCAAGGGCCCCGAGCGCAAAGAAGCATTTCTGCTGACTTGATTTATTCGCTGTTGTTTGTTTTTTTAGGGTGCTCATTATCTCGCTATACTCGGTCTTGGTTACTTTCTATCAAGGCAAAGTAACAGCCCTCCCGCGGCAATTGAACGGGCCAATGCCGTCGTTACAACTATTTATTAGGAGCCCCCAAATGGCCTTAGATGCATAGTTCGGAGATTGCTTCGTACCTCGCAATGACGATCACAAGGAAGTTAAGGTATACATACACGTCATTACTGTTTTTCCAGCTCAGCTGGCGGGCACTCCATGACGCATGGAGATGAAGGGCCTTAAGACTCCCATAACGCCTAAAATATCAATCAATTACCCATCAACACCCCCTTCCATCCATCAAACCAACCCTTTACAAAACTTTTTCTACCCAATCCCTTGAAAATCAAAAAATACTCCGTACCTTTGCAGTCCTTAAAATAAGGATAAAACTGTAAATACAAAAAGGAAAAAATGCCTACTATTCAGCAATTAGTTAGAAAAGGTAGAGTAGCTCTGGTTGACAAGAGTAAGTCGCCAGCGTTGGACAGCTGTCCACAGCGAAGAGGAGTATGCACACGCGTGTATACCACTACCCCTAAAAAACCAAACTCAGCAATGCGTAAAGTTGCCCGTGTGCGCTTAACCAACGGTAAAGAAGTAAATGCTTACATACCAGGTGAAGGTCACAACTTACAGGAGCACTCTATTGTTTTGATCCGCGGTGGTCGTGTTAAGGATTTACCAGGTGTACGTTACCACATCATCCGTGGTGCTTTGGATACATCAGGTGTTGCCGGCCGTAACCAACGTCGTAGTAAATACGGAACAAAACGTCCTAAACCAGGTCAGGTAGCTGCACCTACTAAGGGCGCACCAGCTAAGAAGAAAAAATAATTAAGGAGGATAGAAAGCAATGAGAAAGTCAAAACCAAAAAAGAGAATTATCCTTCCTGATCCAAGGTTCAACGATACCCTGGTTACAAGGTTTGTAAATAACATGATGTATGATGGTAAAAAATCTACCGCATACGCTATATTTTATAACGCAGTTGATATTGTTGAAAAGAAAACCAGCGAAAGCGGTTTAGAAACCTGGAAAAAGGCTTTAAACAATGTAATGCCTGCAGTTGAAGTTAAAAGCCGTCGTGTTGGTGGTGCTAACTTCCAGGTACCAACCGAAGTTCGTCCGGAGCGTAAAATAGCTTTAGGTATGAAATGGTTAATCAGCTATGCCCGTCGTCGTGGTGAAAAAACCATGATGGAGAAATTAGCCGGCGAGATCATATCAGCAGCTAAAGGTGAAGGTGCAGCAGTTAAAAAGAAAGAAGATACGCACAAAATGGCCGAGGCCAACAAAGCGTTCTCGCACTTTAGATTCTAATTAGTGAATTATTGAATTAGTGAATTATTGATTAGATAACATTATCCTAATCAGTAATTCATTATTTCGCCAATCACTTTCTAAAAATACTAAGTGAATGACTTAATTAGTGAAATTCAATTAAATCACTAATTCAATAAATCAATAACTCAATAATTACTATGTCAAGAGATCTAAGATTTACAAGAAATATAGGTATTGCCGCTCACATTGATGCCGGTAAAACCACTACTACCGAGCGTATCCTTTATTACTCGGGCGTGAGCCACAAAATTGGTGAAGTGCACGAAGGTGCTGCAACAATGGACTGGATGGCGCAAGAGCAGGAACGCGGTATTACCATTACATCTGCTGCTACTACAGTTAACTGGAATTACAGGGGTCAAAAATACCATATCAACATTATTGATACACCGGGCCACGTGGATTTTACCGTTGAGGTAAACCGTTCACTGCGTGTATTAGATGGTTTGGTGTTCCTTTTCAGTGCTGTTGATGGTGTTGAGCCACAATCAGAAACCAACTGGCGTCTTGCCAACAACTATAACGTTGCCCGTATAGGTTTCGTTAATAAAATGGACCGTAGCGGTGCCGACTTTTTAAATGTTGTAAAACAGGTAAAAAGCATGTTGGGCAGTAACGCAGTACCATTGCAGTTACCTATTGGTGCTGAAGAGCATTTTAAAGGTGTGGTGGATTTGATTAACTGGAAAGGTATTGTTTGGAATGAGCATGATAAAGGTATGACCTTTACTGAAGTGCCTATCCCGGAGGATATGATTGAAGAAGCTACCGAGTGGAGAGAGAAATTATTGGAATCAGTTGCTGATTACGATGAGAGCCTGATGGAGAAATTCTTTGACGCACCTGAAACCATTACTGAGCGTGAAGTGCTTGATGCTTTACGTAAAGCGGTTTTAGATGCTAAAATTGTTCCTATGGTTTGTGGTTCATCTTTCAAAAACAAAGGTGTACAAACCATGCTTGATTACGTGATGGAATTATTGCCTTCACCAATGGATGTTGAAGGTATCATTGGTCATCACCCAGATACTGGTGAAGAAATTTTACGTAAACCATCAGAAAAAGAGCCATTTGCAGCATTAGCGTTTAAAATTGCTACCGATCCTTTCGTAGGTAGGTTGTGCTTTATCCGCGTATACTCTGGTAACCTGGAGGCTGGTTCATATGTGCACAACATGCGTTCAGATAACAAAGAGCGTATATCACGTATCTTCCAGATGCATGCTAACAAGCAAAACCCTATCCCTAACGTAGGTGCAGGTGATATTGCTGCGGTAGTAGGCTTTAAAGATATTAAAACTGGCGATACCCTGTGCGACGAGAAACACCCGATCATCCTTGAATCGATGAATTTCCCTGACCCGGTTATCGGTTTAGCTATTGAGCCTAAAACTCAGGCTGATGTTGATAAATTAGGTATCGCTTTAGGTAAATTATCTGAAGAAGATCCAACTTTCCACGTAAAATCTGACGAAGAAACCGGTCAAACCGTTATTAGCGGTATGGGCGAGCTTCACTTAGATATCATCATGGACCGTTTGAAACGTGAGTTTAAAGTAGAGGTTAACCAGGGCGCGCCACAAGTTGCTTACAAAGAAGCAATTACAGGTACTGTTCAGCACCGCGAAACTTACAAGAAACAAACTGGTGGTCGTGGTAAATTTGCCGATATCCAGGTTATACTTTCACCAAACGACGAAGGTAAAGAAGGTTTACAGTTTGTGAACGAAATTAGCGGTGGTTCAATCCCCCGTGAGTTTATCCCATCTGTTGAAAAAGGCTTTGCAGCTTCAATGGCAAACGGTGTATTGGCCGGTTTCCCGTTAACCAGCTTAAAAGTACGTTTAATTGATGGTTCGTTCCACGCGGTCGATTCAGACGCGCTATCTTTCGAGTTAGCAGCTAAAATGGCTTACCGTGAGGCATTGCCAAGGTGTAAACCAGTATTGCTGGAGCCCATCATGAAAATCGAGATCCTTACCCCTGAAGAAAACATGGGTGATGTTATCGGTGATATGAACCGTCGTCGTGGCCAGCTGTTAGGTATGGATTCACGTGCAGGTGCACAGGTAATTAAAGCTACTGTACCACTTTCGGAAATGTTTGGTTATGTAACCCAGTTACGTACCATCACCTCTGGCCGTGCTACTTCAACCATGGAGTTTGATCACTATGCTGAAGCGCCACGTAACGTACAGGAAGAAGTAGTTGCCAAAGTAAAAGGCAAAAAAGCTGCTGCAAACGCGTAATAATAATTTGAAGATTCGGTGATTTGAAAATTTGAAGATGCTTTTTTAATTTTCAAATCTTCAAATTACCAAATTTTCAAATACAACTATAAACAATCAATTACCCTAATAAATAGCTCTTAGGGCGGTTAAAATCAAATCAGTGAAATCATCATAAATCGGTGAAATCACAAAAATGTAAACAACATGAGCCAAAGAATCAGGATCAAATTAAAATCTTACGATTACAACCTGGTAGATAAATCTGCCGAGAAGATCGTAAAAACAGTAAAGCCAACAGGCGCTGTAGTTAGCGGACCACTTCCGTTACCAACCGAAAAGAAAATTTTCACCGTATTACGTTCACCACACGTAAACAAAAAGGCACGTGAGCAATTTCAATTATGCTCATACAAGCGCTTATTAGACATTTACAGCTCGAACTCGAAAACTGTAGATGCCCTGATGAAGCTTGAGTTGCCAAGCGGCGTTGAAGTTGAAATCAAAGTTTGATAGATGCCCGGCCCACTGAAAGGTGTGGGACAACATAAAAAAACACCATCCGGCTTCGGGTGGTGTTTTTTTGTTATAAAGGTTTTTTATTGGGAGGTCCCCACGCTCGTAGCCATCTCTCCCACCCGTAATTGCGATCAAAAATCTTACTACTTGATACTTACTACTTGCTACTAAAAGGGCGATGCCTGCGGCCCGGGCTCTATGCTCATACTGCACAGGCCTTAGCCGCGTTGGCCGGTATCCGCGCCGATCCCTATCGCAAAATTTTGTCTGAACCGGAATTTTCAGGATTAAATAATTAACAGAATCTCAATTCAAGGAATTCAAATAATCCGACAAATTCCGGTTCAGACAAATTCATTTTCAAATCTTCAAATTCTCAAATTTTCAAATATTCTTCAATCTGCACATCCTTAAGAAACATGTTGCGGCAGCTGGCTCATGTCCATATACGCAAACTCCCAAAGGTGGCCGTCAAGGTCCTGAAAACCCCAGCCGTACATCCAGCCATGGTCTTGCTTATCGTTTGGTGTGGTGGCACCGGCGGCAACCGCTTTGGCTATCATTTCGTCAACAGCTTCGCGGCTATCTAACGAGATGCTGTTGATAGTTTCAGTTACTTTAGTTGCATCTGCAATTTCCTTTTTGGTAAAAGTTTTAAAAAAAGGCTCGGTTACCAGCATAAAGAAAATAGTATCGCTTATCACTAACGAGCCGGCTACTTCGTTGGTAAATTGCGGGTTGAAGCTATAGCCCAGGCTGGTAAAAAATTCGATGGATTTGTTGAGGTCTTTAACCGGTAGGTTTACAAAAATTTGAGTTGCCATGATAGTTTGTTTGTTATTGTTATGATACAAATGTAGCGCCCCAATGTTAAAACAATGCGGTGCAGATACGACAATTAAAGGGTGTTTATTCCCCGCCTGTACCAGAATATTTCGATAGTCATGAGATAGCGTTAATCTGTATCATACTTATATTTTACAAACCGCTGTTTGCCGAAAGCGGCTTTATGACATCTATCTTCAGTATACTTTTTGCCTTTCTGAACATCATCATAAGATACCCTGGCATCACGGTGCAGTACAAACTCTTTCTTTACTGCATGGTATTTAAACGTCGTGATCCGGTTCCAACGGTAGCGGCTGCCACCATAATACTCTAACGAAAAATACTTGTCCTTTAATGGTTATACCTTCAAACGGATCGCCAAACATGCCGCCGCAGTTCCGGCACAAAAAAACACTAACATTCCGCGCATATAATGAAAATCCACCACCTTTTTTCCCAAGCAAGATAAGCAAAGGCCTAACAATTTCGTCGCTAAGGTTGGTGTCAACGTCCAGCTTGCTTTTTAATACCAGGATCATACCGGGTTTCCATCTTTATTTAAATCGCGGTGGCTTTATTAAGAATTGTAAAGCCACCGGGTACAAATGGTTGCAGTTTTACTGGGATGGACTTTTTGGATTGGGCAAAAAGCAGGTTATTGACCAGTAAAAATAGCGGCAGGATGATGTAAATATTATTTGTCGCTGTCTTCCTCATCTTCATCTACGAAAATCCCGTCTTGGACGTATTCAACAACGATTTCAATAATAGTTTGTATTCTTGAATTACAGTTTCTGAATAAAAGAGTCTCTAGTACCTCTACTCCGTACAATCGAATAACCTCGCTGATGAGTGCATGAATAAATGATTGCGTCGCAGAACTAACACCCTCAAAATCAATTATGACGTTTTGAGATAAGTCCAACGAAGGCTGGATTTGAGTCAGCCTCAGTTCCCGTGCTATATCTTTATTTTCGGCAAAATCATTAGTGTATTGGTATATTAAAATAGTTTTACTCATAAAAATTTAGGTTTTCTATATTTATCTTTATTTGCTCTCTTAACATTTAAATGATAGGCTTCTCTAATCATTTCGAGAAGATCTTCAAAATCTTGATTAAGGTCTAAAGAGATATCTATTCCTACTGCTGTTCCCTTCCAAACGGGAAGATCGTTTTTAAAAAGTCCCCGATCGGAATCTGGATCAGCATATAATAAAACATCTTCAGTCGACGGCGTTTTATATAATTTAAAAAAAGATGATCCGCTGTATAATAGAAAGAAATCCCTACTGACTTTGGCGATACTTTTAGTAAAAAATAGCCCAGCACCAGCATTGTACTCAGTGCCTCCTATTTTATTTGTCGTACCGGTAATCCCAGGCCTTAAGGCAAGCGTCAACGCTTCTTCATCATTATTAGTATTGTAAGATCTATTAATCGCACTCCTTATTCCTATTCCCCTATCGGCTACTCCAATTGAGATCCTATTGGATTTTTTGAAATATTGTGCGCATACAATTGCCCCAATAGGCGACTTTGAGTGTTCAAGCGCATTACGTACTAATTCGCTCATTACATATTTAATTGGATACGCTTGCTCCGGGGTAGTATGTAATAATGGAACCATGTCAATAATAAACTGATTAAGTTCTTCTGATGTCCGAATTTGCCTTGCCTTTATAAATCGTCCCGATGCTTCATGTTCATTAATTAACAGACCATGATTGGGGATTAATGAATCAATTAGCCCCATTCTTAAGAAATATGGTCTCGATTTAGCCGAAAAATCTTCGCAACTTATAGCTCCTCCATTAGCTTGAATCTCTTTAGATAAAGCAATCGACATAGATATTACTAACGGGTGAACAGATATCCATTTTTGATTAGACGTTACAAGTAATTCATTTTCGTCTTTTGGATCGAAGGTACTTGTAAACGATTCAATATTACCCAAGAAGGCGCTATTTGGTATATGAATTTTCATGCTGATTTATTATTTGACAAGGTAATAATAAATTAGGCTATGATTACCTATTATTTATACCGGTATCGCTTATGTTATTACTTTTACTATCTGCTTTTTTATTTTACAACCGCGATTCCTTTTCAACTACCCTCTCATACCCCACCCTCAACAATTTCAACACAAGCTCCACATCTGCTTCAGCATGCATATAAAAGCTTATCCAGCCGGTATTCTTAAACGAATGATGTTCCTCCACCCCATTATCTTCAAGCATCAACCGGGCTTTTATATTTCGGCTAAGCAGCATATCCAGCAGGCCATTGCTGTGAATATGCCCTACCTCTTTACCGCTGCAGTTGATTTGCATACCTCCATATTTATGGATACTTATGCTAATGCCGGGCCAGCGGAGGGTTTGGGTTTCAATGTCATCTATCCAATCCAGCAAGTCAGGTTTTGTTAGCAGCGTGTAAATCTTGAGCCAGCCATCAAAAAGTATCCCCAGTCCTGGGATAAACTTCAGGAAACCTAAATACCTGATTACAAAAAGGAACATGCTATTTCTCCTCGCTTAACGCTTTTATATGATCCATCACCCGTAAATGCACATTGCGGGTAATACTTTTAGCCCAGATATCATAATACCAAACCGGGAAAACGTACAAGCGGTACCAGCTGTTGCCTGTAAGCGTTGTGGTGCCATTGCCGTTATCCTTCAATAAAAACTGGCCGCGCAAAATATCGATATGCCCCATAATTTCGGGGTCGCGGGGTTGGTTGGTGATATCAAAGGTGAGGTTTTTATTCTCATCATAGGTCACTATCTTTTCATCAAACACATAGCCGTTGCTAAAAATACATTTGCGCTTGGCACCCAGGTAATAACCTTCGGCAGTTGATTGAACCGGGCTGGGCATACCAACCCTGAACAGCCAGTATTTATCGGGCGCAGTTATCCTTTTATAAGCCACCACATATTGCCACACCTTGCTTACCGGCGCGTTGATGGTGATTTGATCTGTCACCTCGTTTTCATAATGATGGGTTGATAAAGAATCGGAGATAAAAAGCAACAGCATTACCGCAACCAGGCTAACATTCAGGGTGCCGTTATTTCGCTTGAAAATTGCACGCCCTATAACCGAACCAATCAGGATAAAAGTAAACAACAGCGGCGAAACAATGATTAAACAAATTGCCCCTTCCTTTAAAAAACCAATGCTTAGTATAATTCCTATCATACCATTCACCAGCGATGCGCCAACCAACTGACGGGTTGACAATACAAAATGGCGCATAAACCAGGTGTAAACAATGCCCATGAGCATAGGTATAATTACAAACTCGGCATATATGAATACGTTGGCATCGTGCAGCAATAACACATTAAGGCCAATTAATGCAAAGGCTGTGATGTTGGCAAAGGCATAACCCTTCACTTTGGCTATATCAATTTTTTTCATGACAATACGGTTTAGAGGTTTGTAAAAAAATTTAATCAAGGGCCAAGGTAGAATAAATTTTATTAATTACCAAATATCCTGAATTTTCAATAAAAAAAATAAGTTTGGTTTAAACATATAAAATTGATGAGAGATGTCCCCATCAACATTTTGACAATCCCCTCACCCGCCATCCACCCCAAAATGCCTATCTTTGCCCTATTAATTGACGACCCATTATGCTTAAAGGATTTTTTAATGTCCCGGCTCCTGTAAACGAGCCGGTTTTAAACTATGGACCCAGAAGTTTAGAGCGTGTAGCCCTTAAGGCTGCTTTAGACGAGGCCCGCGCACAACAGTTAGATATACCTATGTACATTGGCGCGCAGGAAGTACGTACCGGCACCAAGCTGGAAATTCGTCCGCCACATGATCATAAACACCTGTTAGCTACGTTTAGCGAGGGCGATGCCGGCCACGTAACCGCCGCCATTGATGCTGCCCTTGCCGCCAAAGCCGATTGGGAAAACCTGCCCTGGGAGCAACGTGCCGCCATATTTTTAAAAGCTGCCGATTTAATTGCCGGTCCATATCGCGCTACTATTAATGCGGCTACCATGCTTGGTCAATCCAAAAACGCTTACCAGGCCGAGATCGACGCGGCTTGTGAGCTGATAGATTTTCTGCGTTTTAACGTGGAGTACATGACCGAGATTTACAAGCAACAGCCTCCCGTATCAGGCAAAGGCGTTTGGAACCGTTTGGAACAACGCCCACTTGAAGGTTTTGTGTTTGCATTAACCCCGTTCAACTTTACAGCTATAGCGGGTAATTTACCTGCATCGGCCGCAATGATGGGTAACGTAGTAGTTTGGAAACCTGCTTACACGCAGATCTATGCTGCCAACGTGATCATGAAAATATTCAAAGAGGCCGGCGTACCGGCTGGCGTTATCAACCTGATTTACGTTGATGGCCCTGTTGCCGGCGAAGTAATATTTAATCACCCCGATTTTGCAGGCATCCACTTTACCGGATCAACCAAGGTTTTCCAAAACATCTGGCAAACTATTGGTACCAACATCCACAAATACAAAACCTACCCACGTATTGTAGGCGAAACCGGTGGTAAAGATTTTGTGCTTGCCCACCCAAGCGCCAATGCCGATGTAGTGAGCACCGCTTTAATTCGTGGTGCTTTTGAATACCAGGGACAAAAATGTTCGGCTGCTTCCAGGGCTTACGTACCGGCCTCTTTATGGCCGGCGGTAAAGGCCAACATGCAGCGAGACATTACCTCTTTTAAAATGGGCCCGGTTGAGGATTTTGAAAACTTTATCAATGCCGTTATCACCGAAGTATCTTTTGATAAACTGGCCAAATACATTGATGCTGCCAAAACAGACGAAGGTGTTGAAGTTGTTGCCGGTGGCAGCTACGATAAAACCAAAGGCTGGTTTGTGGAGCCAACCGTATTAAAAGTTGATGACCCTTACTACGTAACCATGTGCGAAGAGCTGTTTGGCCCCGTACTAACCATTTACGTGTACGAGGACGATCAATTTGATCAGGTACTTAACATTGTAGATAAAACATCCATCTACGCGCTTACAGGCTCTATTATCTCGCAGGACAGGTATGCTATTGCCAAGGCAACTCAACATTTACGTAACGCAGCTGGAAACTTCTACATCAACGATAAGCCAACCGGGGCTGTTGTTGGCCAACAGCCATTTGGCGGCGCCAGGGGATCTGGCACCAACGATAAGGCCGGTTCGATGATCAACCTGTTGCGCTGGGTTTCTCCGCGCACGATCAAAGAAACTTTCGATCCGCCGACAGATTACAGGTATCCGTTTTTGGCGAAGGAATTATAGACGAAGCCCCACCCAAACCCTCCCCTGAAGGGAGAGGGCTTTAAAAAACTAAACGAGGTTGTGTCTTCCGACACAACCTCGTTTAGTTATAATGTTTTATGTTTGAATCAGATTGTCGGAGAAAGCTGCTTACTGCAGTTTCTTTAAAATATTTATCCCAACCATATCTACTGTTTCGCCGCAGTTTGATAGTACTACTACGGCAAGGTTCTTCTCGCGGTTAAAAGCTAAAAACGAACTACTGCCAAACGTACCGCCGTTATGAAAAATGTACTCCACTCCGTTTACAGTAATAATATGCCAGGCCAGGCCCAGTTTAGCGTCTTTTTTAAACGTTAGCTGGTGGGTTAATTCCAGTGCTTTACCTAATTTGTTGTCAGGCGGATCCATATTGGCTTTAACATAGGTCAGCAAGTCGTTAACCGACGAGTGTAAAGCCCCACAGGGCGCCAGGGCGTCAAAATCCCATAAAGGCGTAACATTGCCCTCGGCATTATAAACAATCGCTTTACGGACTTGTGAGGCAGCGGCTAAATACTGTGCTGTGCTCTCCATTTTTAATGGTTTGCAAATAACATCGGCCACCAGCTGATCGTAAGTTTTACCGGTAACCTGCATCAGTATGGTACCCAATAACCCAACGGCTAAATTGGAATATGCATATTGCCCGCCCGGCTGGCCGTTTAGTTTACAGGTTTTAAGATAAGCGAAAAGGAGCTTTTTATTATACAGTTTGTAGGGATTCAGAGGATCGGTATTGAAGGGCAAGTTATCCGGAATCCGCTCCAGGCCAGATGTGTGGTTGCTTAAAGTAAGCAGTGTAATGCCTTTTAAATTTGGATTGGCCCCCACAGAATCGGGCAGGTATTTGGTGATGGGGTCGGTCAGCTTTAACTTACCCTCGTTTACATAATAGGCCAAAATTACCGATGTAAAAGTTTTGGTGATAGAGCCAATCTCGAAGATGGTATTGGCATCGGGCAGGTTACTTTTGCCTTTGGCAGTTTCGCCGTAGCCGTAAGTGCTAATGTTACCATCTTTTAAAACACCAATACTTAAGCCAGCGGTATTAGCCTGGTCGATGTAAGGGGCAACAGCCTCAGCTACCGCGTTATCTATGATGGTAAGCATTTTGTTTGACGTTGCGGCTCGTTCTATCCTGTGGGCAGTAGCCTCTTTAAAAGGCTGAAAAAGTAAAATATCAATCTTGTTCGCCTGGTCAAGGCCTATCAGCAATTGTAAAGTAACGCTGTTGAAGATCACTTTATAGGCAGCTACCTTATTATTTACAAAACTGACCAACGATGATCCCTTGATTTCGCCCAGCGGAAACAGCTGTTTTTCTCCTACATTTCCGAAGGCAGTGCGGCTTAGCTGTGCTTTGAAGCTATTGCCCGCCAGGGCATATATGGAATCGGCCTGTTTGGCATTAAAGTAGTGTTTTACCAAAGCGAATACCGAATCGGTTTTGCGTTGCTGGATGCTTTGGGCAGATGCGGTTGAGGAAATCAGTAAACATACCATAAGTATCATTAAGCAATGCCATGTTTGTAATTTCATCTTTTATAGTTTTAATTTAATGCTGCTCCACTAACACCTGCTGAAAGCGCTCATTCAGCGGATCCGTCAGTTTCATAAATCTGCTTTCATTATACGGCCATTTTACCCTGTTTATTATGATGCCGATTACAGCACCGGTTAAATAGGTATAGCCAATAAACGCAAACATATTTCCGGGATCGTCAACAAGGCTTTGAAACTTAACTATAGATGCAGCCATCAGCAATATGCTTATTCCCAACCATAAATAAGCTCCCAGAATTATTCCACCATCTGTGATACAATATAATACCAGGCCTTTTTTTCGGGTTTCATCCCATTGCTTAACAAAATTGATATTATAAATATCATCCGGCGTAAGGCCTTTAGCTTTTAAGCGATTGATGTAAGAAAGCTTTGCTTCGTAATGGTAATAATCACGAACTATGGATAGCAAGAAAAAAAACAGAAAATAAAGAGAATGATCAAAGTATACCAACAATAACACGAAAGGAAGAGCAATAATTGTGCTTTTAAAATTCGATCTGATAAATGATTTAAGCAGCTCTCCTTTCATTTCTTACGGAGTTTGTCCAGCCAGCAGGTACAGCACCGCCATCCTCACAGCCACACCATTCTCTACCTGGTCTAATATAATTGATTGCTTGCTGTCGGCCACATCACTGGTGATTTCCACCCCGCGATTAATTGGACCCGGGTGCATTACGGTGATCTCTTTATCCAACGAATCTAATATCGTTTTATTGAGTCCGAAAAGCATGGTATATTCCCTTAAGGATGGAAAATATTTAATATCCTGGCGCTCCAGCTGGATGCGCAGCATGTTTGCCACGTCGCACCAGTTAAGTGCCTTAATCAGGTTATGCTCTACCTTAACACCTAATGAGCCGATATATTTAGGGATCAGCGTTGTGGGCCCGCACACCATTACCTCGGCACCTAATTGTTTAAGGCAAAGTATGTTTGAAAGCGCTACGCGCGAATGCAAAATATCACCCACAATTACCACTTTTTTACCGGCTACGTCGCCGTACTTTTCGCGGATAGAGAAAGCATCAAGCAAAGCTTGCGTGGGGTGCTCATGTGCGCCATCCCCTGCGTTTACTATCTGGGCCTTTACGTGTTTGGATAGGAAAATGCCCGCGCCCGCGTAGGGATGGCGCATTACCACCATATCTACCTTCATCGCCAGGATGTTGTTTACCGTATCTATCAAGGTTTCACCTTTACTTACCGATGAAGATGATGCCGCGAAGTTCACCACATCTGCCGAAAGGCGCTTCTCTGCCAGCTCAAACGACAAACGGGTACGGGTGGAGTTTTCGAAAAATATATTGGCAATGGTTACATCGCGCAAAGAAGGCACTTTTTTTATCGGTCGGTTCAAAACGGATTTAAAGGTATCGGCCGTTTCAAATATCAGTTCAATATCTGCCCGGTTTAAATCTTTTATGCCTAATAAGTGCCTTGTGCTTAGTCCTGCCATGATTTTTGATTTCGGATTTCGGATGTTCGATTTCGGATTTTTTAATTTTTGATTATCCGATTTCCTATTTCTGAATTTATTTTTTAATTTCTAATTTATTAAGCCGTTGTTTTTCTTTCGCTGTTTTACCGATTGCGGTAAATATAGCCGTAAGCTCGTTGGCCTCTTTTTTTATCGTCAATATACAGTTTGATTCTACCAGCCCCGATTCTTCCATTAACTCTAACCAGTAGATAGATTCGTCGGCTTCCTCTTCAACAATTACTATTTTATTTATAAAATCAGCGGTTGATTTCCCTCTACATGCCGACCTGTAATTTGCCCCAACAGATGTAGCGCATCTTATGAGTTGGTTTGATAAAATATCCAACGAACGATTTCGGGGAAGTCCTTCTATAAACTTGATTACATCAATAGAAAATTTACTCGTTCTTCGTTTTAGTTCTATTTTATCCATCTATGCAAATCAAAAAATCTCTACTCCCTTAAATCCGAAATCGAACATCCGAAATCCGAAATCAAATTATTCTCTTTCTGATATTAATACAATTTTATCCTCTCCATCAGTATCTTTCCAACTTACTACTACTTTTTGACTCGCAATTGAATCTACTTCTATCCCTACGTAATCTGCCGCTACAGGTATATGTCTTGAATAACGCCGGTCAACCAGTGCCAGCAGTTCTACCTTCTCGGGTCGGCCAAATGCCTGCATGGCGTCCATGGCTGCACGGATGGTGCGGCCAGTCCACAGTACATCATCCATCATGATCACTTTTTTGCCTTCGATAATAAAATCTATTTTGGTTTGATTGGGAACCAATGGCGATCCCTGGCGGCGAAAATCGTCGCGATAAAAGGTAATATCCAGGTCGCCCTGCATAATTTTACTTTCGGGAAGGATTTTGCGAAGCTCTTCGGCAACCCGGCGGGCCAAATAAATGCCCCGTGGCTGAATACCAATCAATACCGAGCCCGAAAAATCGTTATGGTTTTCAATTAACTGGCGGCACAAACGTTGTATGGTGATCTGAAATTTCTGTCCGTCGAGCAGCGTTAGATTTTGCATCGTATGGGTGGATTTGGGCAAAAATAGTAAATAGTTTTGAGTTTTGAGTGATGAGTTTTAGAAGTGGATGTAGCTACAGTAGGTTGACCATTGCTTTGTTGCTACCGATGACATGTTTTCTATTCTTGAAGTGTGTGTGCCTGTCACCCTGAGCCTGTCGAAGGGTCGCGCGGAGAGGCCTTTGCCCACTATGCTTCGACGGGGCTCAGCATAACAACGCTCTTTAGTGTGTCATTCCCCCTTCAGCGTTTCTCCAAATTTTATCACTACTCATGACAAACCTATCGCGTTATTTTTTTAATTCAGATTTCGCGGATAGATAGGGCCATGCTTTGTTTACTGCTTTGCCAATTGCTTCAAAGCCTCCATTGCCCGTTCTGCATCTTTCTTCGCTACAAAAATATGGTCGTGATAATAGGCGGCAACTACATTACAGCTGATTGCTTCATTGGCCAAAGCGGCAGCAAAAGCGGCGGTAAGACCGGTGGCTTCCAATGAAGAATGGATGGTTAGCGTAATCCAGGCGGCGATATATTCGTATTTTAAATCCAGTTGATCGGCAATTTCCTTTTTCAGGATAACAGTAACAGCTTCCTCTTCCTTAAAAATGCCCAAAACATTTTTGATATCAATAGTATCAGTAACAGTACAATAAACATAATCACCCTCGTTCAATAAGGGCGTCATATTTCTCAATAGGTTGTCGAGGTTGGTTTCTCCGGCCATGGCTTAAATTATTTTTGTTCAATTTTAAGATATTTAACAGGAATATTGGTGGTAAGCCAAACATTATCGCTTGTTTGATAAAACACCCAGCCGTCGGTCACTAAGACGGCGGCATCAATTTCTATAAGCAAGGGTTTGCCGTGCCTTTTGCCAACAGACATCGCAACTTTCCGCTGTCCGAAGTAATTATGTAATAAAGCATAGCGCAGTATGAGCGGTCATTCGCCAAAAGCGAAGCCGCAATTAATTAATTTAGTAGCGATAACTGAAGGTTTCGCAATTATTAACAATTAAAAACTGCACTATGCTTAGTACAAATTTGCAAAATCCAATTGACTTTAATGGTCAAAATTTTATGTAGGACTTGATGTTCACAAAAAACCTCCGCTGTCCGAAGTCTCCGACTTCGGACGATTATGCCTGTAGTCTCTGACTACGGGTGTATTCTAGTCAGAGACTACAGGCATAGTAATTCGAAGTCTGAGACTGCTATGTATAAAGCAATAGGACAGGTATGAGATTTTCTAATCACATAAAGTTATAATTTTAATGCAGTATAACAAAATAATCTCCGACTGCTATATGCGGTCATTCCTAAAAAGGAGCCGCCAGTAATTGTGTGAAGTCAAAAGAGGTACGAATACTTCGAAATGTAGTGAACCCACAGTCTCTGATGGTGCGTTTTCCTCTTTAAGTTTTTTGAGATCGTTAGCTGTTTATACTGTATTGATTAATATTTGTTTTTTATCTTTATAAGGCTGTAAGAAACGGAAACGGGCTCTGCTGAGGAGCAACCTGCCAGGGATATTACAGCCGGATAAAGCATATCAGCCAGGTTATTACGCAAGTATATTGCCTGGCTGCTTGTTTATATGTTGTTCCGCAATGCCTGAAGAAAACCTTTTATTTGAAGTTTTCTTCAGGGCCATTTGTTCAGCTTTTTTTTGTAAATAATCTTCCTGATAAAGTTGTTGCTTCAAAACAACCCCGCGTACGGTCAGGGCCAGTTTACGGGCCACCTTAACAATAGCCTTTTTACTGTCTTTAACGGCATGTTTACTATAATAAGCAAACAAGGCAGGTGATTTTTTGATAGCTGTCCAGGATGCTTCAACGAGCAATGGGCGCAAATGGCGGTTACACCGTGGTTGCATGCCTTTAGTTTTAATGGTATCTCCCGAACTGTCTTCCCATGGACATAGACCCAGGATGCTACAGTATTCATCAGGATCATCAAAGCGGCCAAAGTCAGCAATTTCTGCAATCAGCCCCATAGCCGTAACAGCTCCGATTCCGGGAACTGAAAGTAGGTATTCATATGATCTGGCATGAAAACTCTGTATCTGTTTACGGAGCAGTTTTGTTATTTCGAAGAGCCGTTTACGCTGGTATTTTAGTTCTTCAACATGTTGTTGTAGGGTAATTGTACCGGCTGCGCTTGCCAGTTCCAAGTTTAGCCATTCCAATGCTTTGAGCGATAAATAGTCTTTTTTAGAAACAGTTTCAGGTATTTTTATATCAAAATACATCAGAAAGCTTTTGAGCCTGTTATTTGATCTGGTTACTTCTTTCACTTTAGCTTCACGAAGACGAAACAAACTTCGTAATTCCTGTTGTTCCTGTGTTAATACATGAATGGCGTTAAGGCTTCCTTTTTCCAGATAACCGGCAATCGAACGGCTGTCATGCAGGTCGGTTTTGTTCTTTTTCTGTTTATCTGTGGCTGGTATATCCGCAGCGTGTACAAGAATATTACTTATTCCCAGGTTACAAAGCTGTTCATGAATGCTGGTACCACAAAAACCAGCTTCATAGGCTGAGCTGTATTCGCCTCCTGGAAAATTCTTTTGTAAATAATTCAATAGCGCGTCAGCACCCGGTGGCTGTGTGAAATGAGCGACCTGAATTCCCAAGCTACGAATAGTCACAGCCCATGATTTTTTGTGAACATCAAGTCCTACATAAAATTTTTGACCATTAAAGTCAATTGGATTTTGCAAATTTGTACTAAGCATAGTGCAGTTTTTAATTGTTAATAATTGCGAAACCTTCAGTTATCGCTACTAAATTAATTAATTGCGGCTTCGCTTTTGGCGAATGACCACTCATACTGCGCTATGCTTTATTACATAATTACTTCGAACAGCGGGAAAAAGGAAGCCTTAACAGCATTTATGTATTAACTTGGGATCTTTCATCTTTTCCACAATATCGGCATAGGTAAAAACCTGGCCCTTTGTGGCGAGTGTTTTAATCAGTTCATCAACCGATGCCCACCCAAAAACATCTATGCTGAGGTCGCCGTCTTCCGGGTGATGCCTGAGCCAGTAGCTATTGAGTTTGCTGGTGTATTTTGTATTCTGCATGGTATTTAATGCTATAAAAAAAAGCCCCTCCGATTGCTCGGAAGGGCTTAAGAATATTACGTCGGTAAAGCTTATGCTTCTTCGCCTTCAGATTCTTTTTTAGTAGCAGGGGCCGGCGCAGCTTTGCGGGCTTTGCTTTCAGCACCTTCCATTTGCTCTTTTAACTGAGCTAATACGCTAAGGTCGCCTAAAGTTGATTTTTCAACTGATTCTTTCACTTTTTTAACCGCATTGCTGGCAGATTTTGCCTCTTTTTTGCGGTTTTCAAATTCCTGAACGCGAGCGTCGGCACGAGCTTCTTCCCATATACGTGAGTGTGAAATTACGATACGTTTGTTTTCTTTGTTAAATTCAATGATCTTGAATTCAGCAGCTTCTTCAGCTTTAACGCTTTTGCCGTCTTCTTTAACCAGGTGTTTGGTTGGCGCAAAGCCTTCAACACCATAAGGTAAAGCTACGATAGCACCTTTGTCTGTTACTTTTAACACGGTACCTTCATGTATTGAATCAATAGTGAAGATGGTTTCAAAAGTATCCCAAGGGTTTTCTTCAAGCTGTTTGTGGCCTAAGCTTAATTTACGGTTATCGATATCAAGTTCTAAAACAACCACGTTTAATTTTTCACCAACTTTAGTGAATTCATTAGGGTGGTTAACTTTTTTAGACCATGATAAGTCGCTGATGTGGATTAAGCCGTCAATTCCGTCTTCCAGTTCAACAAACACACCAAAGTTGGTCATATTTTTAACTGTAGCAACATGAGTTGTGCCTATGGCGTATTTCTCACCAGCATTTTGCCATGGATCAGGAGTTAATTGTTTAACACCTAAGCTCATTTTGCGTTCGTCGCGGTCAAGTGTTAACACTTGTGCTTCAATCTCGTCACTAACCTTAAGGAATTCCTGAGGGTTGCGTAAGTTTTGTGACCATGACATTTCTGATACGTGGATCAAACCTTCAACACCAGGGATGATTTCAAGGAATGCACCGTAATCAGCAACAGTAACAATACGTCCTTTAACTTTTGAGCCTACAACGATGTTCTCGTCAAGCGACTGCCAAGGGTGTGGAGTTAATTGTTTTAAGCCCAGAGCAATACGTTTTTTCTCGTCATCAAAATCAAGAACAACAACGTTGATTTTTTGATCCAATGCCAGAATTTCGCGTGGATGCTCAATACGGCCCCATGAAATATCAGTAATGTGTAATAAACCATCAACACCACCAAGGTCAATAAATACACCAAAGTCTGTAATGTTTTTAACAGTACCTTCCAATACCTGACCTTTTTCAAGGCGGGCAACGATCTCTGTTTTTTGGTTTTCCAAATCGTCTTCAATCAGCACTTTGTGCGATACCACTACGTTTTTAAACTCGTGGTTAATTTTAACAACTTTGAATTCCATTGTTTTACCAACGTACACATCGTAATCCCTGATAGGTTTAATATCTATTTGTGAACCTGGTAAAAAGGCTTCAACGCCCATGATATCAACAATTAAACCACCTTTAGTTCTGCTCTTAACAAAACCGGTAATGATCTCATCATTATCAAGTGCTGAATTAATGCGCTCCCATGATTTTTGAGTTTTTGCACGTTTACGTGAAAGTACTAACTGACCGTTAGCATCTTCCTGCGACTCAACAAATACGTCAACTGAATCACCGATCTTAAGATCAGGCGTGTCACGGAATTCTGATACTGAAACTAAACCGTCTGATTTAAATCCTACGTTCAGAACTACATCTTTGTTGTTAACGTTAACAACAATACCTGTGATGATTTCGCCTTTGGTGATAGAGCTGAAAGTTCCATCATACAATTTCTCGAATTTTTCACGGTCGCTATCGCTGTAGTTACCAAATTTTTTGTCATCTGCATCCCAGTCGAAATCTTCGCTCGGTGTAGCTGCAATTTTAGATTTGATCTCTTCGATCGAGATTGAATCAGCTTCTGATTCAATAGTTTCTTTTTCGCCAGATGCGGTAACTGTACCCAGTTCAGCTTCTTTCGCTTTTAATTCTTTTTCTGCTTCTTGTTTTTTTGCCATTAAATAATTTATCTCCTTTTCCCAATTTGTTAATTGGGACTGCAAAGGTAAGGACATAATTTTATTAAAAAAAGAATTATTTGATGTTAATTGCTGATAATTAGATGGTTTTTGGGTGCTTATTAACCAAATAACTGAATGCTCAATAAAAAAAATCAATTTTACGTAGTTTAGCTTGTTTTCCTGGTAAAGCAAATTGAATGGTATAATTTATTAATGAGTAGGTTATGATGAAATATTTACAACGGGCATGGTCAGACGGCGAGGACGATATTGAGATGAAAAACGTGTTGACTGCCATTGCAGAAATTAAGGAAATGGACGATGAACATGGCGCATTTTGGGTTGGAACCGAAGATGAAGAGTATGTTTTGGAGACAGATAAGTCATTAAAGATGATATGCGTGATAGACGGTAAACAAATAAATTACCAGGCCAGCGATTGGCAAGAAGTTGAAAAGCTCTATCAGTTACTGCTTAACGAAGATTTTAATGCCCTTGTCGAAGCGATTAAATAGTTTTTAAGTATTTAATTTAGCCTCAATCTCGGCAAAAATCGACATAAAGCTATCTTCCAGGTAATCGCGATATACGCCCAATACATCATTCATCGCCGCTTCCTGCTGTGGCGTAAAAGGATCTTTCCAGATGCGCATACAAATACGTTTAAGCGCATACGCTATCTGGTGGGTTTCGGCATAGGTGTGCAGGTATTTACTCTCCTTAAATTTTTCATAAAATCTGAAAAACACTTCGGTGTTTTTCAGACCAGAAAAAGTTAAAAACTCATTTATAGTTGCAGTTTTACAGCCGGATAGGTGGTCATAAAACTCATCAACCTTTACTTTACCTGTGGTTAACAGCAAATTATCTATAATAAGCTCCAATGCGATATGACCTAAAAAAAATGGCTTAACCGGTGAGGCTTCGATAGCCGGGCGCAGGAGTTTTTTTAACTCGTGCGAGTGTGTAGTAAAAAAATCAGAAGAATGAAAATACCTATCGACAGCCAGGTGTTTATTCCAGCCGACTATAATAGAATTAACATCGCTATCAGGGTGTTGCAGCTTTTCGGGATGCAGGACAATGTGTTTATCGGCATTTTTCAACAGGTCGGGCAGTACCGTTCCCAATACGTGGTAACAATTGCTGGTATCCTTGTCGAAATAATAGTGTGATAAAAAATTCATAACTCTTGCGATGCAAAATACCCTGTTTTGTTCAAGATACAAAGAATAAGTAATTATTTGAAATAGAATTTATCTGTGGTTAACCGTTTACTATTGCAAATAGCGAGGCGTTTTAAACCTTGGGTGTTGGAAACATAAAAAAAGTGTTGGGATTATGCCATCCCGTTTCCATCCCTGGCACAGCTTCCGTTTCCGCAAAAAATCATCTCCCAAAAAAGGATCAATAAATATTTTAGAACGATCATTCCAAAACAAAACCTCGGTTTAGCAATTGTCGATCTAAAAAGAAAATAAACGATGTTTGGCAGGTGCATAGCAGGTGCATGGGGAGGTGCCGGCGAGGGTTACCAAGGGGGGTAGTAAGTGGATAGCAGGTGCACCCGGAGGGGAGGTAATTTTTTATAAAAAACTGATTATCAATGGATATATTTTTAGACACTCTCTTTTTTTTTCACAAACCATAGCTAAACACAAATGCAAACAGCGGGCTGTATTTGCACTTGAATGTTTTATTTATTATATTTGAGTGTACTGGTTAAGGTGACTGTACAGGTGCCCGGATACCCCCCTTTTTCAGCATTCCTTTGCTATGTTTATCGCGCTATCCCCTCAGCCAATTATTCTTTTATCTTTGCAGCTTTTGAAACAGTACATTATATATGAATTTTGTTGAAGAACTAACCTGGCGCGGTATGCTGCATACCATTATGCCGGGCACCGAAGAAATGCTTAATAAAGGCATGGCTTCGGGATATATAGGATTTGACCCAACTGCAGATTCGCTGCATGTAGGCCACCTTACACAGATCATGACCCTGATCCACTTTCAGCGCGCTGGCCACAAGCCATTCGCACTGGTTGGCGGCGCTACCGGCATGGTTGGCGATCCTTCGGGCAAATCGCAGGAACGTAATTTATTATCTGAAGATATTTTGCAGCATAACCTGGAGGCTGTAAAGGCGCAGCTTACCCGTTTCCTTGATTTTGACAGCGGTACAAACAGCGCCGAAATGGTAAACAATTACGATTGGTTTAAGAGTTTTACTTTTCTTGATTTTATTCGCGATGTCGGCAAGCACATCACTGTAAACTACATGATGGCCAAAGATTCGGTTAAGAAACGCCTGGAAGGTGATACCGGAATGTCGTTCACCGAGTTTACTTACCAGCTGGTTCAGGGATATGATTTTTATTACCTGTGGAAAAACCATAACTGTACCATACAAATGGGCGGTAGCGACCAATGGGGCAATATTGTTACCGGCACCGAATTGATTCGCAGGAAAGATGCCGGTGAAGCCTTTGCACTTACTACCCAATTAATAAAAAAGGCAGATGGCACCAAATTTGGCAAAACCGAAAGCGGCGCTGTTTGGCTGGATCCGGAACGTACATCGCCTTACCAGTTTTACCAGTTTTGGTTAAATACTACCGATGTTGATGCGAAGGCCTACATCAGGATCTTCACCCTTTATGATCGCGAAGTGATTGAAGCCTGGGAAGCCGAGCATGATGCAGCGCCACATACAAGGGTGTTACAAAAAGCATTGGCAAAAGATATCACTATTCGTGTGCACAGTGAAGCCGAGTATGAAAAAGCGATTAAATCATCGGAGTTTTTATTTGGGAACGTTGGCATAGAGTTTTTAAGCGAACTGAACGATGCCGAGGTATTGGCTTTATTTGCCGGTGTACCCAACTTTGCAATTTCGTTAACTGAATTGTACGAGGGTATCAGTATTACCGATTTATTAGCTGTCAAAACCACTATCTTCCCATCAAAGGGCGAAGCAAAAAAAACAATTGTTGGTGGCGGGGCGTCGATAAACAAGGTAAAGATTGCGACGGCCGATGATGTTTATAACGCAGATGCTCTGTTAAACGGAAAATTTATAGTGGCGCAAAAAGGAAAAAAGAATTACTTTTTAATAGTGGCCGAATAATTTTGCGCACTTGTCAATAAAGAAGCGGTGAGCCAAAAACTCATCGCTTTTTTATCGATGAATAATTTGCAAATACGACAAATGGTAGTTATATTTGTATATATGTCGTACAAAACAAAAAAAGAAACGCAAAACGTACTCCACGAGCCTATGGTAGCTTATGGCAGCATGGGTACTATGCCTTCGTTTTACAACTTGCTTGGAGGTACAAAAGCATTAACACTCAACTCCGATTTTGACATCATTAACCTGGCTCGTCAGGGTTTCCCTAAAAGCGCGTTACTTTCACTGGCAAAAAAAATATCTTTAACCCTACAGGAGTTAGCCACTATCTTACACATTAGCGAGCGTACTTTACAGCGTTACGAAGATGATGCCATTATTAAAACTGAATACGCCGAAAAAGCCGTTGAGTTAGCGCGCCTTTATACCCGTGGCCAGGAAGTTTTTGGTTCGATGGATAAATTCAAAACCTGGATAAAAACTCCATCGCTTATTTTCAAAGGCGAAGCCCCTGTTACCATCCTGGATACCTCGGCAGGTTTTGATATGATTTTTAAAGAACTGGGCCGAATTGAGCACGGTATTTTTGCCTGATGATAGTATACCGTATTGCCAACTGCAACTATGCCGGTGACCTAACAGGCACGGGAGCCCGTTTATATGGAGGCCGCTGGAATAGCGAAGGAAAATCGATGCTTTATACGGCTTCATCAAGGGCACTGGCGGTGCTTGAAGTATTAGTTCACCTGCCTCCCCTATTAGTACCTAACAATTTTTGCCTTGTGGAAATTGAGATCCCCGAAGATAACATCTATACCCTAAACGCCGCATTGTTACCCGCAAACTGGCGGGATATACCTCCCCCGATGACATTACGTAATTTGGGGGATGAGTTTTTGAAAAAAAGCGAATACCTGGTAATGAAAGTTCCTTCATCCATAGTGCCTGCCGAATATAACTATCTGATAAATCCCCTACATCCAGCTGCATCAATGATAAAACTAACAAACACAGAAGCATTTAGCTTTGATGAGCGACTTTTAAATTAGCGTTGGATACACCGTCATTGGTCATTTCGCTACGCTGTCATTAGTCATTGAACTTCTGCAATCCAAACCTCAATAGCTAAAACTCCAAGAATCGCGATTTTGAACTCCTATAGCCTTTTTTACCAATGACTAATGACCGATCTAAAAATCGCTTAACAAATCAAGCTTTTTGGCATTGTACTCTTCCTGCGATATCAAACCGTTATCAAAAAGCATTTTAAGCCTCTTTAACTTCTCAGTAAGTTCATCTGGTTTTGGGGCCGCAGCTTGTTGCACAACGGGCTCAGGGGCCGGAGTTGGAACAGGCGGAGCCACTGGGGCCGGCGTTGGTATTTGTGGTGCGGCTACCGGCGCCTGGGCAGCAAACACCTGCTGAGCGGTTGTTGTACGGCCCGGGTTATCAAACTGAACAGCGCCAGATTCCGCGCGTTTTTGTTCCAGGTCGCGTTGGCGGCGGGCTTCGCGCTCAACTTCCTTACGTTCCTGGGCGTATTGGTATAGCTTACGGCCTTGTACTTTAGGCAGGTAATCAACAGCCATTTCGGCACCATTTGTGGTTTTTACGCTGAATATAGCGCCAATAATTTCTTCTTTTGTATATACATCAACAATATCCTTCCATACAAAATCAACAAATTTGATGGACAGGCCCAGGTTAGCCGGGGTAAAAAATAAGATACGCTTGTTGGTTATAGCAATGCAATCCGGAAATAAATTCACCAATGGCTTTTTCTGAACCGCTATGTAAATGATCTCTTCACCAGAAGAAAGCAGGTCGACCAGGCGGAAATAAACTTTCTCAACCGTTTTTGGATCTTGTTCCTCGTTTAAAAATTTCTCAATCATGTTTTCAGCATTTATGATGCGTGCAAAAATAACAATAATACTTAAGTTGGCTATAAGTTTTAAGCAATCAGCAAATTACATCCACGAATATCGCTTTGATCAAACCGTCCCAACACCTCAAACGAACCATCAGCATAAGTTTTACCCAGATCCTGCGTGGCTATGAACGAGCAGGAATTGATATTAGCCAGATCGATCACGTTAATTCCACCTGTTTTTCCATTGCTTAACGTAGTGATAGGATCGTTAGTATCGCGGATGATGATTTGCATCCAGGGCGGACAATCAAAAATGCCATTGCCTTTTGAGTAAGCTTGTGATAGCAGTTCCGTCATGCCATATTCTGAATGTATAGCACTCACCCAGAATCCTTTACACAAAACCTGGTGCAGTTCCTCGCGGATCATTTCCTTGCGGCGGCCTTTCATGCCACCTGTTTCCATCACAATCAGTTCAGGGAAATTTATATTGTACTGCTCAATAAAGTCAAGCAACCCAAAGGTAACCCCTATTAATAAAGTAGGCTTTTTAGCTTCCTGCTGTTTTATAAGCTGTTGGTAAAGTTCATCATGGTTGTACAAAAAAAAGCCGCTATCGGGGTTATCAGACTGTTTTATCAAATCATCAACCATATAAATAAGCGATGAGCCTTCACGTTCCAAGTAAGAAGGCAACAGCGCTAATACCGTATAGTCCTTAATATCACCATAAAACAACCTGAAGGCATTCCTGAAGCTATCTTCATACCAGGTTTTATCCGTTACGTGGTGGCTGCTGGTTATCATACCTGTAGTACCCGAACTGGTAAAGGTGACCTCAATTGGGTCATTTGAACTGAGAATACTGTGCGATTTAAAAAATTCAATCGGCAAAAAAGGGATTTTTTCAACCATATCAACTTGTCTTAAATCAATTTTCAAACCCTCGATAAACTGCCTGTATATGGCGCAATTTTGCACCTGGTATTTAAAAACCTGTAGGGCTGTTTGCTCAAACTGCTCTTTACTATTTATCGAAAAAACCTGTTGTTTACCGGGCATCGTCATCGGGCTCAAAGATAACCGTTGATTGATAGATTTCCCGCCTGAATCAGAATTTTCAGAATTAAAGGATAAGAAGAATTAAAAATTACATTTTGAAAATTTTAAAACCCTGAAAATTCCGATTCAGACAACGCGTTTCCGCAAGTTCCGGGTTTTAATTCATTGCCCGTTGCCCCACTTTTGATCTATATAAAAAACAATATCATGAACAATTTTAAAATCGTGCCCCTATCCAAAACGTTCGTCCAAAAAATAAAAACAACCATGGCCGACGACTTTGGCAACCCCGTAGTTGAACAACTGGCAACCGGCCTGGGCCCCTGCCGTATCTCCTTAAAACCATTTAACAAAGGGGTTGACAAAAGGCTATTATTTAAACACTCGCCCTTTGAGTTTGAGAATGCTTACAACCAACCCGTGCCGATATTTGTGAATGCCGAAGACGTAGAAGAATATACCGATATATTCCGCTTCCCGCCCGAGATTAAGGCCAATAAACAAAGTTTCCCGCTATCACTCATTGGATACAATAAAGATCAGATGATGGCTGTAACCCGTTTGGTTGGCGATACTGATGTGGATGAACTTATAAATGAGTTGTTTGACCAACATCCCAACATCGAATACCTGCATGCGCGCAATGCCCAGGCCTGTTGTTTTATCTGCAAAATTGAACGGGAACAATCATACAGTTAAATAATTTAATTTAAAAACAACCGCAGGGTTTATCGGTTGCTTATACATCAACTATTACAGTAAATAATCTACCCCCCCCCCATGAAAACATTAAAATTTTTGGCTATCCCACTGATGCTTAGCCTCTTCTTTGTACTGATATCGGCTAAAGCCGGCGACAAGGAAAACGAACGGGTGCACAGCGCTTCAAACGTATTAAAAGATTTTTCCAAAATGAAAGAAAGCATACCGCGCCAGTTGCTTCAACAATATGAGGGAATTGTAATTATACCCAAACTAATCAATGCCGGTTTAGGCATTGGTGGTAAACGCGGCAAAGGTGTGGCTATGGTTAAGCTGCCTGACGGCAAATGGAGTAACCCGGTATTTGTAACCTTAACCGGTGGCAGTTTTGGTTTGCAGGTTGGTGTACAATCAGTCGACCTGGTTTTGGTGTTCCGCCATAAAGGCGTATTAACCAAGGTTAAAAACGGCGACTTTACCATTGGTGGCGATATCTCGGCCGCAGCCGGCCCGGTTGGCCGCAGCTCGACAGCCAGTACCGATTACAAACTGGAGGCCGAGGTGTACTCCTACTCGCGTAGCCGCGGTTTATTCGCAGGTATCACTATCAATGGTTCAAACCTGGGTATCGACAAAAAGGCTAATGCCAATTTTTATGGCAATGATGATTCTTCAAAGGATATCTTCGCCATGTCTGTCAGTAAAAAAGAGTCGGTTAATGGGCTAAAGGCCACTTTGAAGGCATTTTAAGCATTGCAATTCAGGTTAAAATGGCTATTTGCTTTTACCATGTTATAAATTAAGTAACAACTTAATAAATCAATGGCGGTGAGTTATTTAAGTTCATCGCCATTGGTTTATATTTTATTTCACGGCTTATCGGCCCCTTTTTAAGTATTAAGTCACACAAAGGTTAATAAATAACACAAACAACTGCACGTTTTATGAGTTGCTTACGTTAATTGCTAACATTGCATTTAATTTACACACCCCATGAAAACGTTAAAACTGTTAAAATTTCCGTTAATACTAAGCTTGCTTTTTGTGCTTATATCGGCCAAAGCCGATGATAAAGAAACGGAGCGTATCCAAAATTCGGCCAACGTGCTGAAGAATTTTGCCGAGATGAAAGAAAGCATCCCGAGCGAGTTGATGAAAAAATATGAAGGCATCGTAATTATCCCTAAATTAATTAATGCCGGCTTGGGTATTGGCGGTAAACGCGGCAAGGGCGTAGCTATGGTGAAGCTTGCCGATGGTAAATGGAGCGACCCGGTTTTTGTTACCCTTACAGGGGGCAGCGTCGGGTTCCAGATAGGTGTTCAATCTGTTGATCTGATCCTGGTTTTCCGTCATAAAAGTGTGTTAACCGATATCAAAAAAGGTAATTTCACCATTGGTGGCGATATATCGGCCGCAGCAGGTCCGGTTAACCGCAATAAATCGGCCACTACCGACTATAAACTGGAGGCCGAAATTTATTCCTATTCGCGTAGCCGTGGTCTTTTTGCTGGCATCAGCCTCAATGGTTCGGGCCTAAATATCGATAACAACGCCGACGAAAATTATTATGGTAATACCGATTCTTCGCAAGACATTTTTGAAAGCGCCAACAATGATTCGGAAGAAGTTAAGAACTTGAAAGATGCTTTAGCAGCTTTTAAATAGTCGGGAAGTCCGGAAGTCGGAAAGTCCGAAAGTCCGAAAGTCAGATGTCTGAAGCCCGTTTTTTGACTGCCAACTTAAGACTTTCCGACTTCCGGACTTTCCGGACTTTCCGACTACACCCTCTTCAGGCTTAGTATCGAAAAATCGTCCTTAGCCTTTGTAATTATATTACCAAGCATGCCCAGGCCGGTAACTTCCATTTCTACCAGGTCGCCATCTTTTAGCCACTGGCGCTGATAAGATGCATCGTTTGACAATCCTGTTCCGTTTAGCTCCAGGAAACAGCCGGTACCAACCGTTCCGGATCCTATTACATCGCCGGGCAATACATCGCATCCGTAGGCGCAACGTTCGATGATCTCGGCAAAGGTCCATTCCATGTCAGCCAGGTTACCGGCGGATACCTGTTTGCCATTTACCACACATTTCATTTCAAGGTTATAAGCATTCCCTGTATGGCCGGGTTTCGCGGATACCTTATATTTTTCCAATTCATCGGGCGTTACCAGCCAGGGGCCAATCACGGTCGCAAAATCTTTTCCTTTTGCTGGCCCAAGGTTTAGCAGCATCTCTTCCATTTGCAGGGTGCGGGCGCTCATATCGTTCATGATCATAAAGCCGGCAATAAAACTATCTGCATCGGCCGCCCTTATGTTGCGGCCTTTTTTATTAAGTACAACAGCCACTTCAAGTTCAAAATCAAGCTTATCAAAATGATCGGGCATGCATTCAATTTCGCCGGCGCCTTGTATGGCGTTGTGGTTAGTAAAATAAAATATAGGATATTGGTCAAATTCGGGAATCATAGCAACTCCACGGTTACGACGGGCGGTTTCTACATGCTGCCTGAAAGCGTAGGCGTCGCGGCATGATGATGGATGAGGCACTGGGGCCATCAACTCAAAAAACAACTCTTCCTTAGCGTCCATGCTACCGCTGCTGATTGCGGCGTGTACCCTGCGTGCGTGATCCATCAGCTCATCGCCGCCCCACAAAAACTCGTTCATATTATCGGGTATCAGCTTATCGCAGGAGTTGAGGTTATAAATATGGCCGTTCAAAAAAACGCCCAAATGCTCCCGATCTTCGGTTTTATAGGATACTAATTTCATGGATTTTTGATTTTATAGGTGGTTAGAAAGGTCTTTCGGAGGTATAGCAAATGAAACATCACGTTACAGGTTGCTATGACGAGTAAGGCTACGCCTAAATTCATTATCAAAAAAAGAGTGGAGAAATCTGTTTTTCCACCCGGTTCCCAATAGGCAAGCCGAGGGAAGCCCAGTGATGTTACCCCATCAATAGGAGCGTCATTTTTGAAGTAAAATACGGTCAAAAAAACAAAAACTAAGATGGCAAGTAACGTGGGTATTACTTTTATCCGCATGTTTGGTACATTTTATAAATGGGTATATCAAAGCTAATGAATTTTAGCGAGGGATGTCGCTTTGATAAATTTTATGTTATGCCCGGCAATTTGCAAGCTGATATTTTTTCGCGCTAAGACGCCGGGACGCAAACGTAAACTGGAAAGCTTAAATTTCAGAACAAAAAAAGTTGCTTACCATAAGGTATTTCTGCCCATATCAAAGTCCGCATAGCGGACGGATCATCTATTAGCCACGGGTTTCAACCCGTGGACAACGCAACCATACCTATTCAGAGTTCCCTAGGAACGGCCCATTTACTATTAAGTGTGCCGAACCTACCTTTGGAAAAAGAGGCCGATAAAAAACAAACACATCTGTCCGTTTATATGCTTTACGGGGTCCGGCCAAAATAAAAACTTTGTTGAGAGAGAGAAGGTAAATATCAAAGCTTTTATCATTTATAAATTCATTTAGATACATTAGATACATGAAAAATCGCTTTGTTGTCTTGCTTGGATTAGTTCTACTCATTGCCTGTAAAAGGCGCGGGGAGCAAAAGTTTTCGATCTCGCAAAAAGATTCGATACATGTACTAAATAAAGCTAAAATTTATTCGGACTCTGCAACAAAGGTTATAAATAAAAAGCAAAAGGAAGATGTTGACGAATTAGACGACAAGCTAAAAACAATCTCGGCAGCCGAATATAAAAACCTTGACAGTTTAAACAAACCCCGGTGTGACTTAGACTCAAGTGGCTTTATTAAAAACTTAGGGGTTACCTTAAAAAGCAGATGTGATGAAGTTTGCGAAACACATCTATTTGAAATTAAAAGCGGAAAGACAATGCCTTTGCCAACTGATTTTGATGCCGGTCTTCTTGGGTTACTGGTATCACCCCTATGCGACCGATTTTTAACATACTCTTCTTATGATATGCCTGATTATGATAAGTACTACACTCATCGGGCATTAATTGTTTTGTACGATATAAATAAGGGTGTAGGGTTAAAAGCAATCAAGCAAAAAAAGACGTTCGGCTTTAACGCATGGTCCATCAAGGAAGTGAAATGGCTTGATGAAAAGTCACTTGCTTTAAAATTATATAAGGAAGCATATTCGGATGAAGTCAAATTCGCATATTTTAAGGTGAAAATAGAATAGAAGCAAGATGAATTTCGATAAGTAATTTGCAAAAGTCTTAGAATACGGGCAAGCCCTTAAAAAACAACTGCCCACACTTGTATATATGCTTTACTTTTTATCCTGACGTGAGCTATCTTCCCCCTTAACGCAAGTTTTGTAAAGGATAGTGGGTGGATGACTTTTGGGCGGTTTTGGAGTTGCTATCTTTATCATAACGACACAGGGCGATTAAAATGAACCGTGCCGTGGCACTCAATTGCTTTTGTTTATATATTCAACGGGTTGAAACCCGTTGCTACAATATGTGTCAGAGCTACGCCCTTGGGGAACTGCAAGCGCAAAACTTGATGAATTAAGACAGACGCTCGATAATACAAGTCATTCAGAATTGAGCCAAAAGTTTCCAGTTCTAAGTCAAACAACACCCCCAATTTGTTGCCTTGCCGTATGTATTTTGCCCCCTTATCAAAGTCCGCATAGCGGACGGGGCATTTATTAGCCACGGGTTTCAACCCGTGGACAACGCAACCATACCTATTCAAAGTTCCGTAGGAACGGCCCATTTACTATTAAATGTGCCGAACTTACCTTTGTGAAAGAGGCCGATAAAAAACAAACGAAACTGTCCGTTTACACACCCTTGACGTTTTATCCCAGCGTGAGCTATCTTCGTGGTGGCAGTGAATAACGAATAAACTTTTATATTTGGCTATGCCCAACAATAACCCACCTGTTACCGGGAAATACATCGACCCTTTAGTTGATTTCGCCTTTAAAAAAATATTTGGCAGCGAACCTAATAAGTATCTATTGATCGCTTTTTTAAACGAAGTGTTCAGGGGGCGCAAGCACATTGCAGATTTGGTTTACAATAAAAATGAACATCCCGGCGATATCAAAGACGAAGGCGCTGCTATATTTGATTTGCTATGCACAGGCAATAACGGCGAACGTTTTTTAATTGAGGTACAGAGAGCAAAACAAGGATATTTTAAAGAAAGGGCTTTATTTTACACTTCCCGACTCATAAGCGAACAGGCGCCAAAAGGCAAGCGCAATGCCTGGGGCTACAACATAGCAGAAGTATATTTAATTGCCCTGTTGGAAGATTTTACGCTGGAGGATAGCCCCGCAAATACATACCTGCATGATATTTACCTCTGTAACAGGGATACAGGTGAAATATTTTACAATAAACTGGGTTATACTTACATTGAATTGAGTAAATTTGTAAAAACGGATACCGAACTGGAAACCGATTTAGACAGGTGGCTTTATGTATTAAAAAACATAAGCCGGTTTGAGAAAATCCCGGTTTACCTTAGGAAACCCATATTTGAAAAACTATTCAGTATTGCGGAGTATACTAATTTGACAAGGGAGGAAAAAGCCATGTATGATAGCAGTTTAAAATACAAATGGGATAACAAGAATGTGGTGGATTATGCCCGGCAGGAAGGTATGGAAAAAGGCAAACGTGAAGAAGCTATCACTATTGCCCGTGAAATGAAAAAGGACGGTCTGCCAATTGCCCAAATTGTAAAATTCACTAAACTTTCTGTTGAGGAAATAGAGAAGCTTTAAAGCTATGTACGATAACAGCTTAAAACACAAATGGGATAATAAGAATGTATTGGATTATGCCCGACAGGAGGGCATGGAAAAAGGTAAACTTGAAGAAGCCCTCGCCATTGCCCGTGAAATGAAAAAAGATGGTCTGCCATTTGCCCAAATTTCAAAGTTTACTAAAATTTCTGTTGAAGAAATAGAGAAGCTATAGTATTTGGGGCTATCTTCCAAAGCCCCAAACCCTGTTCAATAATCACCAAATTTAACGCAAGTGTTGTATAGAGGGTTTGGCTGGATGATTTGTAATCGGTTTCCATATCGTGAAGATGCGGGGCAATTAAAATGAACCGTGCCGATGGCACTCAATTGCTATTGTTTATATATTCAACGGGTTGAAACCCGTTGCTACAAAATGTGTCAGGGCTACGCCCTTGGGGAACTAATGCTATTTTTTTGTAGAGACACATCACATGCGTCTCCCACATGCAAATCGAACCTGTCTGGCAGAAGGCGCATGTGATGCGCCGCTACAAGTGCTCCAATGATGTCATTACTCTTTTTTCCAGTTGAGCCGGTGCTCATTCGTATGACGGTCTGCTTTTTTATTTAGGAGTTTCTTACTTTACAATAAAGTATTTTGCCCCCTTATCAAAGTCCGCATAGCGGACGGGGCATTTATTAGCCACGGGTTTCAACCCGTGGACAACGCAACCATACCTGTTCAAAGTTCCGTAGGAACGGCCCATTTACCTTACGCCGATTTATCAAACCACCTCTTCCTTTTCAAACGCCTTTTTAACCAAAAGCCCCGATAAGGCCGCAAAACCCGCTACCAAACCGCCCACTATACCTGTGATCACCAATATTAACCACCACGATGGCAAATGAAACAGCCCGGCTATGCGTTTAGCCAAAATGTGATCGTTAGGGATACTTTTAAACAGGGCCAGCACTACCCATACAATAAACACAGCGCCAAAGCCCGAAATAAATGCCTGCCTGGCTGTTTTGCCGGCAAACAGCGCGGCCAAAAATGCAGCTATGGCCACTACCCACCAGGGTAAAAAGAAACCGCTTGCAAAGGATAATATGAGGATAATAAGGAATAACATAAGCTTATTTTTGATTGCTGATGGTTAAGGTTGTTTTAATACGGCTTGATTTTTCGGCGGGCGATTGCATGAACAACAATTCCTTCATCTCACCGTTTTGCCAGGTTTTGAGCATATCATCATAGTAGAAACTGCCGGGGTTGCCGCTTTCGCCACCGGGGAAGATGCCGTAGCCTTTTACTGTGGGCCCCATTTGTACCACCATTCGCCACGATGGGCCGTGCCCGTTATTTAAGGCGTTGATAGTTGATCCTGTTCCGCCCGATTCAAAATTGCCGGAGCTTAGGGCTTCCTGGTTAGTAAGGTGGGCTATCTCCATTTTTTTAACTATCCCCCACTGCCAGGCTTTACCGGGCTGGCCGTATTTGTGCACTAAATCATCAACTGCGTTGGTAAATGCGGCATTTATAATCTCGGTGCAGGTTTCCTTAACCGGGGTACGTGTATCATCAAACCATTTTGAGTTTGGTTCTTGGGCTATCAACTTTTCGGTACGGTCCATTGATGGGTAATTATCCCGCAGGTTTTTGGCGGCAAAATCATCACTCCATATCATATCATATATTTTAAGCCACCACGCGTTAAAAATGCTTGCCCCAACTGAATTTATCGCGAAGTTTTTATCCCAGTTTTTTACTGTGTTATAAGCTATGGTTTGGGTTTTATCCAGTTTAGTTGCATCAAGGTACTTCTGCAACACCGGCATCATATCCTGGGCACGGATGCTGTATACATCGGTTTGTAATATCCGCATACTATCTATAGTTGCGTTGTGCATCACGCCAAGCCTGTCGTTAATGCGCTTGCCACGCTGGTATGGTGCAAACTGCCAGTTGATATAGTACGGGTAGGTTTGATCTGTTGATGATTGGTTAGCCGAGCTTACAAACCCGCGCGGCGGATTTTTAACCGTTGGGTTTTGATCAAAGGGGATCCAGCCGTGCCAGTCGTCGGCCGGGTCGGTGCCATCCAGTATAAACTTGCCCTGATCTTTATATTTCAGCGGAAATTTACCGTTGGGGGTTATAGCTATGTCTTTATCCCTGCTGGCAAATACAAAGTTTGATGCCGGGGCATTAAAATAAGTAAGCGCCTTGCGGTAATCATCGTAGTTTTTGCCCCGGTTCAGGATGTACATGGTCATCAACTCGTTTGATTTGTCGTGTGCTATCCATCGCAAGGCATCGCCAATAGGCACAAAGCCGGGCGTATGCGCGGTGGCTTTACTTTTATCTTCGTAAACTACCGGCCCATGATGGGTGTAAATAACGGTATCAATTAATGGTTTTTCGCCGCGGATATTAATCACCTCTACCCTGTGGGTGGTTTTGTTCCACCGGTTATTGTACCAGTACTCGTTCTTTTTATCATCCTTAAATTTAACCTGGTACCAATCAAGCACATCAGCATCTACGTTGGTAATACCCCAGCTAATGTTGTTATTAAAACCCAATATGATGCTGGGCGCACCCGGCAAACTCACCCCATACACATTTACCCCGGGCGCCGAAAGCTGCAGCTGGAACCAGATGGATGGATAGGTTAAATTTAGATGCGGATCATTGGCCAAAATGGGATAGCCATTAGCCGTTTTGCTGCCTGCCACTGCCCAGTTATTACTGCCAATCCCCTCCTCCTTTACCACGCGTTTGGCGCTATCATTCATAGATGCCAAAAAGCTGCCAGACGGTTTAGGGACGGGCAGCGGCTTAAAGTTCCATTTGGTACCTGCAGGAATTATAGGATCTTCGCGCATCGGATAATCCGGGAACAGATCGTTAGTGGCGTTGGCGCCAAACTTTTTAAGCACATTGCTCATGGCAAACTCGTTGGAGCCGCCCGCCAACGTTTCGGACATTAGCTTCAGTAAAAACGCGCAGTTAATGGGTTTAAAATCTTCAGGGGCGTAGTCCAGCAATTTAAACTCCAGCGGGTATTCGCGCGGACCAAGCTGGTGTATGTAAGCGTTAATGCCATCTGTATACGCCAAAATCATTTCGCGGATGGGTTTGGCAGCCATCATTTCCTTCAAAGAGTTTTCGGCGCCGTAAACCATGCCCATGCGGCGGTGGTAGCGGTCAATCTCCAAAGCCTGCGGACCAGCAATTTCGGCAAGGCGGCCTGCAGCGCTCCGGGTTTGGATATCCAGTTGCCAAAGGCGCTCCGTAGCAGTTACGTAACCCTGGGCGTAGTACAAATCATGTTCGTTTTGGGCAAATATATGGGGGATGCGGTTTTCATCGTACTTGATAATAACCTTGCCGGTAAGCCCGGGAAGGTTTAATGTACGCGAAGCTAAAATATGTTTACTCTCGGCATTTTGCCAAAAACCATCTGCGGGGCTCAAAAATCTGCCCATCGGTGGTACCGGGCCAATTTTGGTTTGCAATAACCCAATAAGGGCAAGGGTAAAGGCTATGGAAAAAAACGCTTTTATAAATTTCATCAGTCAAATGAGGGGGATATCGACCATAAAGTTAAGGTTTTAATACGCTTCTTCAAGCTTTGGTTTGCGCTTGCGGTAATGTTTTTTTGGTTTTTGCTGCAGGCTATCGGGTTGGACTGCCAGCGTGCCCGCTTTTTTTTCCCGGCGGTACTCCCATGGTGGCGTCGGATTGGCATCGGCCCAAAGGCCCAGCCTGCTTTGGCGGGCCTCCTGCTCATACCCGGCCAGCTGGGCGCTTTGCGAATATTGTTTGTATTGCCAGGCGTAACCGCTTTTTACCAGTTGGTAATTTACATTGGTACCATCCTCCAAAATAACCAGGGCTACGGTGCGGCCATAACGGTCATGCACGTTACCTACCAGTTTTACATATTTGCCAAAGCACAAATCCGATGTAAACTTTTTAGCCGACTGCCCAAAGGCCTGTGTTTTTTCGGGGCAATCCACCTCGGCCAGCCTTACGGTCATTTGCTGGTTATCGCTGCTGAGCAAACCTATGGTATCGCCATCCTTAATCTTTACAACTTTATACAGGTATTCTGGCTTGGGGTTGCAGCCCCAAAATAGGAGAATGATGACAAGGAAGAGAGAGGAATATTTTTTGGACATTGGAAATTGGATGTGCAGATTTCAGATGTGCAAATATGCAGATGATGAGCGTATATTTTTATGGGTATTGAATTTTTTGTCAGAACTCGGATTAAACGGATTAAGAGATTTTTCTGATTCTGCAAATCAAAATCCAAAAAATCTGACAAATCTGCTTAATCCGAGTTCTGACAAAAATCTGCACATCAATTTTCAATCCCCATGTAAACTCATCACATTTCCGTCCGGATCTTTGATACCCAGGAATTTGCCCCATGGTGTTTCGTCTACTTTGCCTAATTGGATGCCTTTGGCGGTAAGGTCGGCAATATCCGCATCCAGGTTGTCGGTTTTAATAACAAAGCCGCGCACACTGCCGGCAGGCATATCTGGAAACCAGTTTACCAGGGTGATGGAAACAGCCGAATCAGGGTATCCCATCTGGATCCATTGTGAACCGTTGGGTCCGAATGGCGCTTCTACAATAATTTCGAAGCCCAGTTTTTGGTAAAATGCCTTTGCGGCTTGCTGGTTGGTTACCGGAATGGAGATAATTTCAATTGCTTTCATATTCTTTAGCGTTTTGTTTTGGGTTCAAAAGATTCTCGGGGCTGGTCTTGCGGCCAGAGGGACTTAAAATATCTTTTAGTTCTTTTAAATTATAAATCAGTCAACTCCCCATATCTTGCGAAGCAGAAGCGAGCGTATTCCAGCGCCGGGTGGGTAAATCGTAACTGGTGTTCAAATGCAATATTTTCGTAAGTAAAATTCGAAATTGAAAACGGCAAAGCCCTCAACCGAGTTAATCCCAATTCTGAAATCTCCTTTACTCCTCTTCCGGAGTTTCCTTCAGCTCATCCTCTTTTTTGCCTTTACCTAATTTAACTATTGGCTTTTCCTGCGTACCGGTAATAGTCATCGGGATACCGAAGATACCCAGCGGCGGCAGGCCAAGGCGGAATTGCAGGTTTAGCTTGCCATCAAAACTTACCTGCCCCTCAAACCTCGGGCGGAAACCGGCCATTTTCATTTTGGTACGCTGAATGGTGATGATATTATTGGCTATGGTGGTTTTGATATCAACTTTGCTTACATCATTTTTGCCGCCCAGGCTATCACGCCCGGTTGTTTTACCTACAGCGCTAAATAGTTTAAAGCCTTTTACCTTTACCTTTTTAACCGAAAGCACTCCCCCACCCTTCAACGATGGATAAATGGGTTTCATATCGCTGTTAAGCTTGCCGCTCAATTTATAATCCAACGATACAATACCCTGGGCATTTGCAGCCGATGTGGCCATATCATGAAATAGCTTCACCTCTTTATAAGCCCTTTTAATGTCAAAATCTTTGGCGTCAATATGGTAATCAAAATAAGCTTTTTGCGGACTGATGCTGCCATAAGTGGCATCCATCACTACCGGTGCACCTATCATGGTAAAGCCGGTTTGCTTTAAAACTATCTGGCCTTTGCTTACGCTCATTTGCCCTTTGGCATCATTAATATCCAGGCCATTATATTTTACTTTTTTTACATCGGCCGTAAAGTTCAGATCGAGGTTGGCAGGTACCAGGATAACGCCCGATTTTGCCGCTTTTGGGGTTGATGGGCCGCTGGCAAAAGCCGTAAAATCATCGGCAATGATAAGCCCGCTGCTTAAATTAAACTCGCCTTTTAATGGCGAATTGGGTTTTACAGCATAATCTATCACGTTAGATAACGCGCCGTTAAGTACAATAACCGATTTACCATAATTGGCGGTAAACTGATCGAACTTCATTTTATCCTGGTTAAAGCTAAACAAGCCCGTTTTAATAAGGAATGGCTTGGGGAACAGTTCGGATGTTAAAATTAAATCCTTCACCTTCATGGTGCCCGAGTTGGCCAATTGATCGTACCGGCCAGCTGTGGCGTCGCTTTGTTTACCTTTAAGAGACAGGTTGGTGGTAATAAGCCCTTTTACATTGTAACCTGCCATTGCAAACACCTTGTAAATTTTACCAATATCCAACGATCCGCGTGATTTGATGCTATAATCCAGGTTATCAAAGTTCTTGAGGTTTGCTTTCAACATGAATGGCTGTCCCTCGAAGGTGAAGGATACGGGTTTGATATCAACCTTCAAACCTTTTAGTGATCCGGTACTGTTGCTGATGGCCGTACTTATTTCCAGGTTTTCAACCGGCTGCGGGTAATATTTGGTTTGGATGTAACCGCCATGCAAATCAATCTGCGCGTTGGTAACGGGGAAAATCCTACGGGCCGGAATATACCTGCCCTTGGTTTGTACATCGGCATTCAGGTTGCCACGCAAATTAATGCTATCAACCGGGTAAAACTTTTTGATATCGGCCAGATCAAATTTCGCTTTCAGGTCGGCATCAATCAGGGCGCCTGCGGTGTTGCTTAGTTTTAAATAGCCTTTTATATAGTTGTTCAGCGCGTTAATGTTCAGGTTGGTTATGGCCATGGTGGCATGGGCGGGGTTTTGGTCGGGGCAACTGGCGTCGAGGTTAAAACTTACGTTTTTCATGGCCTCGGGCAGGTTGGCATATTTAAAATACCCGTCCCTGAAGGCAGAATGCAGTGTAAACTTAGGGATACTGGTAATCACGGTATCAATATGATGTCTGATACCGGTTTTCTTTATCCCGGTGGCGTATTTTCCTTCGGCTACCATATGTAGCGAGTAGCGGCCTTTTACATCAAAGGCCTTTACGCCAAAAGCTTTGTTCCATTTTTCAAGGTCGATCTCGGTATTTATTTTGGCGAAGATCTGTGGCGATTCAACGCCCTTCGCCTTAATAACCGACCCGAAATAATCCTTCCCAATGTTAAAGTAAACCGAGTCGATATTAAGGTCCAGGCTATCGGGATTACAGCCCGGCACTTTGGCCTCCATATTCAGGTACAGGTTTTTTACCGGCTCGGGCGTTTTTTTATTGGCGATATAACCATCGCGTATCTTCATACTGAAATCAAGGTCGGGCATTTGTTTGGTAGCGGCGATGTACTTACCAACAAGCGACATCGTTATCTTCCCGTTACCGTTCAGTTCGGTATCATCCGTCCATTTGGCATATTGGGCAGGCAAGGCGGTAAAAATATCGCTCAAATCCTGCTGATCAGATTTTATCCTGAAATCCATATCATACCCATCTTTCAAAAACCCAAACTTACCTTTAAAATCAACGGGCAACTCATTAATCATCAGGTTATTTTTTTGAAAAACAAAGGCCAGAGATTTAGTATTGATACTGGTAACCAAATCGGCATTTACTTTTTTATGGTAAATGTAGGTTTGGCCGCCGTAGGTAAAATCTATCGAACCTATTTCGGTATGGGTATAAAGATCAAATACGTCTTTGCTCAAGTCTCCACTACCCTGATAGTTAAAATCGCGGGCATCGATCAGCAATGGCATCGATTTATCGTTATAAACCAAGTGACTTTTTTCAATCAATATCTGCTCAATACCTAATGATGCGCTTGCTGTATCTGTAGCCTGCGTTGGTTGGGCGGGTTTAGCCTTGTACACGTTATAGTTGGCATGCCCGGCACTATCTACCTGAATATTGATAGTGGCCTTGCTCAGGTAAACGCGATTAATGTTGATTTTACTTTTAAACACCGACGAAAGATCGATGGCCAGCGATACTTCTTTTGCGGCTATCAGTGTATCATTCTGAAATGGCGCACTACCGTTGAGCGAAAAATCATTCAACGTAAGTGTAAGCGCCGGGAATTTTTTGAAGAAGGATAGGCTTGTGCCCGAAAAATTAAGCTTGCCATTAATACTGCTACCTGCCCATTGTTTTATTTTATTGGTAACGGTTTGCGGAAACAGATATGGCAGTAAAAACATTAATACCAACAGGCTCACCAGGGTAAAGCCGACAATTTTAAGTGTTTTAACGAGTATTTTTTTTATTGGGATAGCCATAGATAGATGATCGGGTGCCATAAAGATAGGGCAAATAGTTATGCCCCTGGTAGAATTTAATTATAAAAAGAGAGTGGCGCTCCAAATCTCAGACAAGGGCTACTGTGTGTACACATCTTTATAGCAGATAGTAATTTTGAAAGCCACTCCGTTAGGAGTGAAATGCCGGCCGATTTTAGCTCCAAAGTGTACTGTACCGGTACAGGTGGTACACCCTGGCACGGGGTGGTACACTACCAGTGGTTAATATTTTTAAGTAAAACAAAATATTCTAATATTAAGTCAACAGTACTAAGTCGTAAGTCTAAAGTTGTTTTTTTTCTTTTTTTGGCTTAGAACTTAAGACTTTGGGCTAAAGACTACCCGTCAATTTATCGTTTACACGACAAAAGTTATTACCCGCAGATTAGTAGCAAATCCGCTCCCTTGATTTCCCTCCGGGGTTCTTCGTAAAACATGTGTACACCTAATAACTACCGGGGCAGGCTTAGGTGAGTTATTTTCTTAAATACGCCGCAATTTCCGCAAAATTCCTCCTGCTTTCCTCGTTCGGGCTTTCATCATTTTCCATGTACCGGGCCCAGCCAAGGGGTGTTCCGTTATAAATCTTGTCTGTCATATCCAGCCTCGCCTCCGCTCCAACCAATAGCTTTACGCACTCCAACGAGCCGGAATATACAGCCTGGTGCAGCGGTGTAGCATGGCTGTGAAAACCGACGTTATTTTCCGGGTAACCATTCGGGTTGGCGCCGAGATTTAGCAAGTAGGTTATCATATGCGCTTTGCCGTAAAAACCGGCAACGGTTAAGGCTACTAATAATTCGGCTTTATCTGCCCCGGCAGCAAAACGAATTACATCGTCCATCCTATCCAAGCCGATGGCCTCTGCCAGTGTAAGTTTGCCCCCGCGCTTAATTAAGTGGGCGGCGGCATCAAAATTACCATGCGCCAATGCGCCCAAGCCACCGCCTGGTTTTGCGCCGGCATCTATCAATACATCCATCAGGGCTATTTGTACGCCACATTCTTTCGGGATCCTGCCGGTTGCTACCAGGCCAAGGGCATAATCCAGCTGTTGTTGTGCGGTATCGGCGGCAAATTCTTTTACATAGCCAATGAGCAATTCAGTAACATCTACAATATTTGCAGGCAGTTTGCCATTACGGATAGGGTTATCGGCCACAAACCAAAGCAGGTAAGGGTTTTGGAAATAACCGGGTTCCGGAAGGTCGAGCTTATTCCGCACCAACCGCTGGTTTTCGGTTATCAAAGTGGTTAATAATCCAATATCGCCGGTTTCAATAGCTTCCACCGCCTGCCGGAAAAGCGGATTGGTAATGTCAGAATTTTTCATCCCTCCTTAATTGAATGTTAAATAACCTTTGTCAATTAAAGATACAGATGTATTTAAAAGAAATTAAAAAATCTCAATCCATCAAAAAGGAAATATCACTTTAAAACTCAAATTCCGGCCAATGTTATAAATACCCAGGCGGCCATTGGGCGAAGCTGTGTAGTATTCAAAATATTTTAACCTGTTCAGGTTGGATTGATAGGCAACGTCGAACAAGTTATCTACCTGAAAAAAAACTTCGCAAAAGTTTTTTTCCGACTTCCGTTTTATTGTTGTGCCCATGCCAATATTGATAAGCGTATAGCCGGGCGTGGCCGTTTCGGTATTATCCAGCGCATAAAACCGGTTTTGAGCGACATAAGCATCAGCCTCCGTTTTAAACCATATTTTTGAAAACACCCCATAAGCCTGCTGCAAGGTGATCTTTACCTCGCTGCGCAAATGCAGCGGAGGTATAAAAGGCAGGTACTTTGCCGCTCTGTTTGACTTTTGGATAAGCTGCTGATTTTGGTTAATACCCGTAACATAAGCTATACTATTATTAAATGCCAGCCATTTAAGCTTTTGCGGATGCAAATTAACCGTAAACTCGGCACCATAAAGCCGGGCCTTTGATTGCTGGTACTGATAGGTGCTGTTACCAGGAACAATTACTACCGGGTTGCCGGCGGCATCGGTTAGCTTGGCCTGGTAAATGTAATTATCAATCTGGTTGTTAAAAAACTCGGCAATAAGGTCGGCATCCTTCAGGTAAGCAATTATACCCAGGTCTTCCTGCAAACTAAATTCGGGATTAAAACTTCTATCGCCCAGGTAAACAATATGCGCGCCGGGATCAAGGCCGTTGGAGCCAATTTCGGTAATATTGGGCGCCCGGTAGCCCCTGCCAATATTGGCTTTAAGCATCAGCCTTTCGTTAACATTATAAGTGAGCCCCAAACTGCCCGAAAAGCCTTTGTAAACATGCTTAAATGCCGGGAACTGGAGATGAGCACCCGCTGTATCGGGTAGTTTAACCTGGCGCTCAAAGCCGTTGGCGGCATTAGGCCCAACGTAAAAATCATTCCAGCTAATGTGACGGTTATCGTACCGTAAGCCTCCCGAAACATCAAGCTTACCAAAGCTTTTTTTGGCGAAGATAAAGGCGCCGGCATCAAACAGGTTATAATCGGGTATCGGGAAATCTGTAGCTGCCTTGCTGCGGTTGGCCTGGTACATGCCGTTAACGCCCGCAGTGCTTTCAATACCGGCAAATGTGGGCAGGTTATATTTCAGGTCGTAATTAAGGGTATTAAGCACTACGTACAAACCGGCCTGCTGCGCCAAAGTTGGGTGGTTATATTCCCTGCGGATGCTTTGCTGCAGGCCAAGGGTGGCATCCAGGCTACTGCCATCGGCCAGCTTTACCTGACTGTGGGTATAAATGCGATAATGCTGAATGCGCTGGTGAAGCGGAGCTATAATATATGAGTTTAATTCATTGTTGCTAACCACAGGCCGGTTTTTAATATTATCTGCAGCAAGTTCGTTTACTTGTTTGGTAAACTGCCGGGTAAGCGAATCGCGGCTTCCATCGGGAATTTCCTGCCGGTTATCATATATGGTTGCCGCTATTTGCGAGTAGCCCCATTTTTTATCAACCCTAAGCATACCCGACAAGTTGTACTCTCTGAAACCGGTATTGTAAACCAACCCGTCAATTTTATCCCGGTAATCATGCGCCGCTTTGGCTGTGGCCCTGAAGGTATATTGCCAATTTTTATTTTTGTAAGCCAGGCCAAGCGATGTACCAATCATACCGTTGTTGGTATGGTAATCGGCCACGTAATCGCCTTTCAATATGCTATCTGCACCGTTAGGCATAGCCGGTATAAGGTTAATAACACCTGCAATAGCATCCGAACCGTAGGTTAAGCTGGCCGGGCCCTTAATTACTTCGGCCCTGCCAATGCCATACTGGTCAATCTCGATACCATGTTCATCTCCCCATTGCTGCCCTTCCTGCCTGATGCCATCATACAAAGTTAATACCCGGTTATAGCCCAATCCTCTTATAAAAGGCTTGGAGATATTAGGCCCCGTTGTAACCGCGCTTACACCGGGCACACCTTTTACAATGGCATCAATAATGTTATTGTTCACATTCTCGTTCATCTCCTTTTTTGTCATCACGGCAATAGGCACGGGGTTGCGCCGCAGCTCGGTAGCCCGTGATACGCCGGTTATAACCACCTCATTTAGCTTTGAGTAATTCTCTTTCAGGTTGCTGTTTAAAATAACGATTTGTTGTTTAGTAATGGTTACTCTTAATTTTTCGGGCAGATACCCAATTGCCGAAAAAGACACCTCGTAATTACCGGGTGCTATATTTTGTAATTGATAATAACCTTTTTGATTGGCGGTAGTGCCTATAGTTGTACCTATTATAGTAACTGAGCCGTAGGCCAACGGTTCGCTACCTGTGGTGAGGCGGCCTTTTAGCGCTCCAGCCTGGGCCAAAGCGCTTACTGATGGCATTAGGAGTATTAAAAAGAAGTATAATGTTTTCATTCGTATGTAAATCAATTTTATTTTAATTACAAAACAAATAAAAATAATTAGTTTAATCTAATTTAATTACTAAAATTAAACTAATTAAAAACCATAGCCATGATAACTCAACTGCTTTAACTTGCCTAAAGCATGACGTTTCATTACCGCAACTGTTAATAAAATAAAAAGAGAGACGAGTTTAGATAATAAAAAATAGGATCAGGCGGGGCAAATGATCCGGTATTTAAATCGATTTTGGTTAACATTCCATAGTAAGGCATTTGTATTTGCTAACCCGATAGTAGTACCAATATTTAGCATTGGATGTTGTGCACCCCGTTAAAACACCTATTGTGGAACCCGTTAAAAAACGGGGTATTTTTAATGACTGGTGTATTTTTTTATTAATATTAAATAACTAAATTAGCTTTTACATAATTGCGCTTTTATTTCTTATAATTAGAAGCTATTGAAACCTATAGGAAATTATTTCCCTTAACCAACATTTTCGCATATACTTAGTTTAATTTCGATGGATCAAAAAAACACAGCCTCCAATATCCTGGTGATAGACGATGGCGAGATTGATAATATTATTTTTGAAAAGGTAGTAAAAAGAGTAATGTCAAATTCCAGGATTGATGCATGTAATGATGCCCAAACTGCTATTGACAAGCTAATGCATATCAGCAATACGGCCCCCCATCTTTTCCCTGATTATATATTTTTAGATTTAACTATGCCGGCTATGGATGGTTGGGATTTTTTGGATGAATTTAGGAGATTGAATATCGATCCGCTTAAGCAAAGTAAAATATATGTGTTATCTTCGTCGATATCAAATAAAGACATCAACCGCTCGCGCATGAACCCCTTAGTGTTCGATTTTATTTCAAAACCAATGAACAGGCAGAAGGCCGAGGCAATTTTTGAGGTTTCCTAAGCTTCGGGATTGTAATATGAATATTAACGAAACTAAACTTCTTTATCCATGTTGAAAAGCATTTTGGTAATTGAGGATGACACCGACATTTTAAGCACAATTGAAAATGTTTTGGTTTACAATAATTTTGCGGTCACGGGGCTAACCCATACCGATGATATTATTGAATCTATAAAAACCTACAAACCCGACCTTGTATTAACCGACTATATGTTACCTGGTATGAATGGTGGTAAAATATGCCAAACCATTAAAAGCACCAAGGAGACTAACCATATCCCTGTTATCCTGATTTCGGCTTATCACCGGCAGGCCATTTCATTAGCCAATTTTAATTACGATGTTTATATTCCCAAACCCTTTGACATCGATAAACTGGTACAGGCCATAAATAAGCTATTAAATTAGTTTAAGTTAATAGCACTAAGCCGGGAGTCAAAAGGTAGCTTAATTTTTTTCGATTTGGAGCTTAAGACTTTCGGCTAAGGACTATCCATCATTACACAATTAACATAACATTAGTTTATGGTTGCCATCGGCACTATAAAGCTGCCTTATCCTGTTTAACTGCACTATGGCAAGGCAGCTTTATCATGGTAACAGCACCAAGGTTTGGGCCGTCGCTTTGTATTTGAAATGAACCATCATGACTATCAATAATCGATTTACAATTATATAAGCCTAAGCCGGTACCGCTTTCTTTGGTTGTAAATCCTCTTTTAAAGAATTTATTCCCTGTTTCGGCATCAAAGCCCTTGCCATTATCGGCCATCCTGAGTTCAAAAAAACCATTGATGCTGCTTAAGTTAATCTCGATTGTTTTTTCGGCTTTTTCAAGATCAATTGCTTCAATACTATTTTTAAGCACATTTAAAATAACCTGCATTAATTTGGTATGATCGCCTTTTAAAACATATTCGCCCGATGCAATAATCACCTTTAACTGAATGCCCTTTTTATCTGCAGATGCCAAAACCATAGCCTTACAATCATCAATAATATTTATCAGGTTTACCATTTTGCGGTCGTGCGAGCCTCCGTGCCCTTTAACAAACTGGCGCTGAATACTTAAAATATCCTGTATATGCGAAAGGATGTTCAATAATTCGGTAACCGCCGTTGAAATTTCGCCTTTATTTTCGGCCTGAGATTTGTAAATACTATCGGTAAGCGAAACCAGGGCATTTGCTTTATCGGCGCCAATTGCGCGTTCAAGTGCGCTTTGCTGGCCTTTTATAAATAGCGCAAGGCTTTTAATGGTATCAATATTATACCTGTCCATAACCCGGTTAATGCGGTTAAGGTATGATCCAAAGCCCACCAGTGCGTTGCCTATATCATGCAATACCTCTGATGCTATTTCAAATTTGCCCTGGGCTATCGCTTTTTCCAGTTCATGCTCTTTTTGCAATATCAGCTGTTCATTTGCAAGCCTCAGGTCTTCCGCCTGGCGCCGGAGCTCTTCCGATTGCAGATTTAATTCTTCGTTAAGCTTATTTAAAGCTTCTTCGTGCTTTTTGCGTTCGGTAATGTTATAGCCAATGCCTAATATACGTTCAACCTGGCCCATTTCGTTTCGCACCGGCACTTTTGAAGTTAGCAGCCAGTGTTTGTTGCCCGCTTTGTCAAAAAACAACTCTTCTTTATTAACTATCGCCGCACCTTCCCTAATTACATTTAAATCGTCCTGATAACCGCGCATGCCAATTTCATTGCTAAATAACTCAAGGTCGGTTTTACCAATAACCTCAGCTTCTGATTTTGCACCAATGTTGGCTACATCGGCCACGTTAGCTAATATCTTTCGGGCAGCGCTATCTTTTACATAGATAGGATCGGGCAAATTATCTATAAGTGTTCGTAACAGTATTTTTTCAAGCTGCAATTGCTCTTCTATTTTTTTTGATGCAGTTACATCGGTATGGGTACCTATTATCCGTTTTGCATTATTTCCCTGCTTGCTGCTTATGTAACGCCCGCGCGACCAGATCCACACCCAGCTGCCATCGGCGTGGGCCATCCTGAAAAAACTTTCGTACATTTTATCAGTGGGGTTATTTACATATTCTTCAAAACGGGCTGAGGCCTTTTCCCTGTCTTCCGGGTGCAGCAAATTGGTCCAGGTTTGATTTAAATTCCCTTCGCCCGAATTATCAAATTTGTTAATTGACCTGCCTAACAATGAAAAGTACTCTTCATTGCAATTCAGAAAACCTGTTTCGGTAAAATATTCCCAGGCGCCTATATCAGATGCCGCTATAAGCTCCCGGTAAGTTTCAATGGTTTTTGTGAGTTCTTCAATAACTTCCTGAGAATTGGAAGCATTAACAACCGGCTGGCTATCGTTCAATGAAATATCAATCATCTTAGTATATCGTTATGGTGTTATAATGGCAAGCTTATCAAAAACACAGCACCGTGATCGTTTTTTACGGTAATATCGCCGCCATGTGCAGTCATGAATTGTTTTACAATGGCAAGCCCCAAACCGGTACCGTTTTTCTTTTGCCTGGTAACAAAGGGCTCAAAAAGGGAGCTCATTATTTCGTCGGGAATGCCCGGGCCATTATCGGCTACGCGTATAATAACGGAGTCGTCCTCTACTTCTGCACTGATATTGAGCGTAGCATTAGGGGTTTTATGATCATGAAGCGCATCAACCGCGTTGTTTACCAGATTGCTGAGCGTTCTGCGTAATTTGCTCTCGTCACCATCTACAAATAAGGGGTCGGGTACGTTAACATTTATGATAATATCAGCCGCCCCATCCCTTATTTCTACCTGCTTCACCGCATCCCACGCAACTTTGTTGATGTTAACAGGTATCTTTTTAACAGGGGTGTTTTTTATAAAATCCAGAAAATCGTCAAATATTAATGATGCCTGCTCGGCCGATTTATCAATCAAATCAATCAAATCGCTTTCAAGGCCATCTTCGCGCATCATTTCTGTCATTAATTTTATATTTTTAACAGGTGTGCGCAAGTCATGCATTACCATACCAATTACCTGCCCCACGGCCGATAGTTTTTCTTTTTGTATAAGCTTTTCATTTAACTCGGCATTTCTGATAGCCTGGGCGGCATTTTGTACAAAAAGCTTTAGCATATACATTTTTTCGGTTTTAAGCCTCTCCTGCTTTTTAAGCACCGCAAATACCGAATAAGTATCCAGGCGAGCCAAAACAAGCTCATCTACCTGTATTACTTCATCCTTTTCTATCTGTATACTTTTAACACGTGCAATTAGTTCCTGGAGGTTTATTCTTTCCTCTATCGCACCAATAGAAATTATTTTTTCGTATGCAAAATCGTCATCCAGTTTGCCTATCAAAGCCAGGTCGGTATCTAACGAGCCTGCCAGCTGGTCAAGAATATTTTTCAGCAACGATGTCAGTTGCATTTTGTTTAAGCCGATAGAAGAAATAGATTCTATCAGTTTTTCAAGGTTCCTGAGTTTATTATAATCGGTTACCGCTTTTGTGGCCAGCTGAATAATCTCTTCGGGCGCATAAGGTTTGCAATGGTAGCCTACGTTTTGGCCTGCCTGTTCAACAATTTCATCAATAGACCGGTCGCTAAATGCTGTAATGAAAATAATTTCGGCTTTCACGTCGTATTTCCGAATTTCCAGGGCGGTTTCCAGTCCGCTCCATCCCGGCATGCGCATATCTAAAAATATAACAGCGTATGGGGTGCCGTTTTCAATAGCTTTTTTTACCAGCTTGGCGCCTTCCATACCGTTAGAGGCCTTTGCAACAGTAAATTCCGGAATGCCCCGGGCACGCGTTCCTAATAATGGTTTCGGAACATCAAAAAGAATATTAAACGCCTGATCGATATTTTCCTGCTCCTCATCATTATAATTCGGCATCAATATATCCTCGATATTATCGCGGACTAATTCTTCATCGTCAATAACCAATACAGCGGTATTAGGCTTGTTCATAATTCTTTAAAATTAATTTAACTTAGATGGTTTAATTATAGGCTTCTACGATAAAATTCGGATTAGGTTGTTGAATTATGAAAACTGCCGGATTATATATATTGACAGCGGCCTTAATGCATAAAAGCTGCGTTATAATATTTATAATACTTACGAGGTACTATCCTTTTACAAGCTTTGGATTAGCGGAAACGTTATTATTAATTTTTCTTTTTTTTTGGGGGGGGGCATTGCTCAATTGGTATTGCTGTTTTTGGGCTGAAGCACAAAGTTCAAGATAGCACTGCCAATATTTGACAGCAACCTGATTCGACAATAGACAAATAGTTTCGCCAGATTACCGCTTTAAAACCTGAAAAAACTCCTCTATTTTGTTTAGAGCGGCTTTTTGTGATCCCATTTAGACTTTTTTCGAGCCAGTTTTTGGAGGATTTGAGAAAAATTATGGAGTTCATTAAAAGTTGGCGACCAGATTAATATGCAGACAGAAGTTTATTTTACCCGGAAAATATCATCATGATCTTTGCTTTTTAAACTTGGGTTAAGTTCAATGGCTGTTATATATTGCTTACGGGCTTCTTTTGCATTTTTTAGATATTCATGCAAAAAAGTCGCATAATTTAAATGCGCCTGGGCATCATTGGGAGCAAGCTCGATAGCTTTTTGAAATTGCTTTTGAGCATTTAGTGTGTCCTTTAGATAGTAAGATAAAAGGAATGCGTAATCGGAACGATATTGCGCAGCTTTTGGGGCCAATTTAATAGCCTTTTCGTAACAATACTTTGCTTTGAGCGTATCACCAAACTTTTGGTAAAGGTTGAATGCATAAGCATTATAGGCTTCAGCAAAATTGGGATCAAGTTGCAGTGCTTTTTCAAATTCCTTCTTAGCATTCGGATGGTCATTATATCGATTACTAAGCATGCAAGCATAATCAAAATGATTTTTAGCATTATTGGGATCAACCTTTAAAAGACTATCATAATATTCTTTCGTACTGGAATCCCGATCATTCCAATAAATAACTTTAACTATTTTTCCATCAGGCTGTATCTTATATTTTCCATTATCGCTGGTAACATCCACGCCGTCTGTGCCGTTAACCTCAATTGTTAGATCTTTATAAATACATCCGTTTATCCCTGTATAATAAGGGTGTCTTGAATCATCATCTCCACTGTACGTGCCCGATTGACCATATTCGGCAATTAAAACCCTCGAAATAAAGTTTCCTTTTTTGTCTATAGTTGAAAAATACTTTTTTGACTCTTCGTCTGTCAATTCTTCGTAGATGAAACCAGTGTACAATGGCTTTTTTAATACTGTGTTTATTAAATAAAAATCGACATTAGAAATATATTCCAACACCTCCGTTTTTCCTAAAATGGACCCGTCCCAAATGTTCTCCCGTGAAATAGAGTCAAGGCCCAAAAACAGATGCTGTATTATATCTTGGGTTAATTCAGTTTTCCCTTTAAAATAGGATTTTCTTTTTTCTTCGAACTCCTTAAAAGAGCCTTTTTCGGGATCGAAAAGCCCAATTTCGTCATAATCTATACAAATCAATGGCGTATCCGCTTTAACAACAGTTTTTAGAACCGGTTTCGAAATGACGGCTTTGATGATAGAGGAACTTATTTTAGCATTATGCCGACAGGCAACCAGCAGAAATGAAGCCATCAATATGGCTATGTGCCGTTTTCTCATTTTTAGAAATCCAATAGGTTTGTATATGTTCCCTTTTTTCGAACTAAAGATAGCAAAACGAGTAATCTGAATAGCTAAACTATTAGAAACTGAACTTATGATTGACCAATCATAATACTCCTCAAATACAAAAGCCTCAAATCTTTCGACTTAAGGCTTTCGACTAACGACTGTGATCCCATTTGGATTCGAACCAAAGACCTACAGATTAGAAATCTGTTGCTCTATCCAGCTGAGCTATAGGACCATCGGTAAAATCAACGACTTTGCGGCAAAGTATCATGCCATCGTGTTTTTCGCGGTGCAAATATGCAAAATTATGCTGGATTATCAACCACAAATTTGAGATTTGATTAACGAGCTGCCCTTTTTACGATTCTTTTATATAGGTATTCGGCAAATCGTGCGTTCACATCATCGGGAAATTTCCAGTTGGGATAATATTGTTTTTTAATGTATTTTAAACTGCCAAAGAATAGAATACTTATTGCTAACAATAAACAAAGCGTGAGCAATATTGCTCCAAAGGTAATAACAAAGTCCATCTTAATTAGTATTTTATGGTTGTTATTACGCAAATAAATTGTAAAGGTTATACATTTTTTTTCCGGATGATTAATAATTATTGGATGGGCTAAAATAAAAGCCCCTCGCACTCGCTGCTTGGGGCTTTAAACCTAAACCTTATCACAATTAATAAGTGTAGAAACACTTACCTTATGAGGTGGCAAATATAGGATACTTAAGTTTATTTTGCAACACCGCAGTGTAAATAGGACACATTGATTATAAAACTAACAGAAATGTTACCTTTGTGTTAACCCTGTTATTCTTAATTAAAATGAGCGAAACGATGATTAACCCAATTAATCTTCCCGCGATAGCAGTTACCAATAAATTTCCAAATTGATATAATTCAAGGCCCGTTAATAGCTTTGTGGTGGTAATTAAAGCAATGATTAGCTATTGAGTTTACTTATGCCTTAACATGAATCTTTAAATGTAAACCAGATACGTTAGTCATTTCAACCCCTATTATCTATATTTGATCAATCCCAACAATACCATCATGAATACAACAAAAGAACTTTTCCCCCTAAATGAGGACCATAGTAGGCGCAGATTTATATTTAATGTTGGCAAAGTGGCGGCAGTAGGCACATTGCTTAGTACTCCGTTTGTAAGCCGGGCCGTTAATTTTTTTGAGATTAAAGAAGATATTACCGTTGGGCAAATCATCGATAAATTTATCAGCCAGATTGCCGGGGCGCCTTTCCCCAAAACGGTAGATACGCTTAAATCGGGCAGTTTGGATACTAAAGTTACGGGCGTTGTTACTACCATGTTTGCTACTGTTGATGTGATAAAGCAAGCAATCGCCTTAAACGCCAATTTCATTATAGCCCATGAGCCTACTTTTTATAACCATGACGATGAAACCGACTGGCTGGCAAATGACGATGTATACCAATACAAAGCCAAACTACTTAAAGATAACAACATTGCCGTATGGCGCAACCACGATTACATCCACAGCCTTAAACCAGATGGTGTAGGCATGGGTGTGCTAACCCAACTAAACTGGGCGCCTTATTACCGGCCCGACCTGGGGAACGTGCTGGTAATGCCCCCTACCAACTTGGCTGCGTTAATTGATTACCTTAAAAACAAGTTATCCATTAACAAAGTGCGCTACATTGGCAACCCGGCACAAAGTTGCCAAAAGATATTGTTTATACCAGGCGCTGCCGGCGGCCGAAGGCAGATAACCGAAGCCGGCAAAGTAAAACCCGATGTATTAATTGTTGGCGAAATACAGGAATGGGAAACTGCAGAATATGTTCGGGATGCGCAGGCTAAAGGCGATAAACTATCGCTGATTGTATTAGGCCATATCGCCAGTGAAGAGCCAGGGGCCCAGTTTATGGCGGGCTGGTTAAAACAACATTTTCCGGCAATTAAATCGGTACATATCCCGGCACAAAATTCTTTATCGTTCATGTAACATTACCCGGCTTAGTGTAATCTTACACAAGTATTATTGATAGATGTTGTTAAATAATTTAACATTATGTACAATTGCAAAAAAAATGACCGCAATGGCTTAATCCTCAATTACATGTTGATTTTACATTTATTATAATACCGCAGTGTAATAAAAATGTGTTGTTGATAATGATACTTTAGGCCGGTAACGTTAGATTTTGTGTAAAAAGGAAGTGTAATTAGCATAAAAATGGCAATTTTTATGATTTAGGTTACAAAGTGTTTTTTTTACAATAAGTTAATCATACTTTTAACCCAATTTTTCTAATAAAACTTTATTTATGATCATAATTGCTGACGGTGGCTCAACTAAAACAAACTGGTGTCTGGTTACCGAAGAAGGTAAAAAAGTGTATTTCAACACAGAGGGATATAACCCTTATTTTTCAAGCACGGAGTACATCATCCAATCGTTAAACGAAAGCTTGCCTACCGACCTTGATAAAAACGAAATAACCGAAGTTAATTACTACGGTGCAGGTTGCTCAACAGATGATATGCGCAACCTTGTAAAAGTTGCTATGGAGGCTGTTTTCACTAAAGCTAAGGTTTACATAGGCCATGATTTACTTGCGGCTGCACGTGCCCTGTTAGGCAACACCGAAGGCTTTGCAGCTATTTTGGGCACAGGCACCAACACCTGTATCTATGATGGTAAAGATGTTGTACATAACATCGATTCGGGCGCTTATATCCTGGGCGATGAAGGCAGCGGTTGCTACATTGGCAAGAAGCTTTTGGTTGATTATTTACGCGGCTACATGCCCGAGCCTGTGCGCAACCTGTTTTGGGAAACTTTTAAACTTACGCCCGATGATATTAACGAGCAGGTTTATACCCAGCCACGCGCCAACCGCTTTTGCGCAAGTTTCAGCAAGTTTGTTTACGACAACAATGTGCATATTGAATACTCACGCAATTTAGTACGTACCTCGTTCGAAGATTTTTTCCGCAACCTGGTAACCCACTACCCCGATTATCAAAAATATACTTTTAACTGCATAGGCTCGGTAGGTTACAACTTCCGTAACGTATTGGAAGAGGTAGTTACCGAAAACGGAATGGTTGTTGGTAACATCATCCGCTCGCCTATAGATAACCTGGTAAAATACCATTTGGAATTATCGCCGAGCTCTTTGTAAGAAAAGAATCAAGAATTAAGAGTCAAGAATCAAGACAGAAGAAAAAGGGTTGTAAATGAAAATTTTCAGCCCTTTTATATTTAATGAGTGGTGCATTAACGCAAAAAGCGGGAACTAAGTTCCCGCTTTTTTTATACTACGCTGCCAGGTGCAGCTATCTTAACTCTTGATTCTTAATTCTTGACTCTTTTCCCTTGCAGCTGTCTTGATTCTTGACTCTATTTTACCCAAGGCTCATTTCGCCCTGAAAGATCTTTCCATACTTGCGTTTATCAAACTTGTATAGTTTGGCGGCACGGTAGCTTACTCCTTTCTGCTTCTCGTCCAGTTCTTTAAGAAAACCGTAGCTGAGCATTTTTTTGCGGAAGTTACGTTTATCAAGCTTTTTATTGAGTACAGCCTCGTACAAGGATTGCAGTTGGGTAAGCGTAAACTTTTCTGGCAGTAACTCAAATGCAATAGGCTGGTAATGCAGCCTGCGGCGGATTTTATTAAAACCGGTGTTAAAAATCTCGCTATGATCAAATGCAAGTTTGGGCAAATCATTTACCGGGTGCCATATAGCTTTTTTGGCAAACTGGGTTATAGGCCGCAGTTCCTTTTGCCCATTAATGCGAATGAGTGCATAATAAGCTACCGTTATCACGCGCCCCTGGGGGTGGCGGTTCACTTCGCCAAAGGTGTGAAATTGCTGCATGTGCAAATCGCGCAGGCCGGTAAGCTCATACAGAATCCGCTCGGCAGCATCGTCTATGCTTTCGTCCTGCTCAACAATGTAGCCGGGTAATGCAAACCAATCTTTATATGGTTCTTCATTACGCTCAATCAATAAAATCTTAAGTTCGCCGGCTTCAAAACCAAAAATTACGCAATCAATAGAGAATACGGAATCAAACTTAGGCAGCATTAGTTCCAAAATAGTTATCGGGATTTAGTTTACAGTTTAAATATATGACGTTAATTTCTAATCTAAAAAAAAATAAATTTAATGGTGTAATTTACACACTGTATCTTCGTAGCACAAATTTAGTAGTGTAAAAATGCAGAAAATTTCAAAAATTGCTGTTTTAACTTCAGGCGGCGATGCACCGGGCATGAATCCCTGTATCCGCGCTGTTGTTCGTACAGCACTATACAATGGCCTCGAGGTTGTAGGTGTACGCCAGGGCTATAAAGGGCTTATCGAAAACGACATGTACGATATGAACAAGCGGTCGGTAAGTAACATACTGAATTTGGGGGGTACCATTTTAAAAACCGCCCGCTGCCTGCCTTTTAAAGAAGACGAAGGCATGGCCACTGCTTACAAGCATTTAAAAGAGCATGGCATTGATGCCCTGGTAGTAATTGGTGGCGATGGTACCTTTACCGGCGCCCTGCGTTTTTCAAAAAAATACCCGGATATTGCTGTAATGGGCGTTCCGGGCACCATTGATAACGACCTTTGCGGCTCAACCTATACCCTTGGTTTTGATACCGCCACCAATACCGTTATTGAAGCTATCGACAAAATTCGTGATACAGCCGATGCGCACGACCGCCTTTTCTTCATTGAAGTAATGGGCCGCGATTCGGGCGCTATAGCGCTACGGGCGGGCATTTCATGCGGCGCCGAGGCCATTTTACTGCCCGAAAAACAAACCGCCATTGACGATCTGATCAAAAACCTTAAAGAAGGGCATATGAACAAAAAGTCGTCCAGCATAGTGATTGTAGCCGAGGGCGACAAGAATGGCGGCGTGTACGACGTGGCAAAAGCAGTACAAAAAGAAGTTAAAAACTACGACATTAAAGTAACTATATTAGGCCACTTGCAAAGAGGGGGCAGCCCATCCAGTTTCGACAGGATTTTGGGCAGCCGTTTGGGCTTTGCAGCAGTTAACGCTTTGATAGCCGGGGAATCACAAAAAATGGTAGGTTTGCAAGCCAATAACATTGTGCTCACCAGTTTAGAAGATGCGCTTAACCACCACGAGTTTAAGCTGGAAGCAGATCTTTTACAAATGGTTGATATATTATCGATATAATAATTAATGATTGCAGTAGTTTATAGTGGTTCGTATTTTGCACATTGGCGCCTGGCCGATAAAGGAAGAACTGTTGCTTCCTTTAAAACCAACGGCATCAATCCCTACTTTAACGACGAAAAGCATATCCTACAGCTCCTTAATAAAAACATCAACCTTATTCACCACGCCGAAGAAATAAAGCGTATTTACTTTTTTGGCGCCGGTGCATCGTCAGACGAACGTAAGACTGTTGTTTACAACGCGCTGTCGGCATTTTTCAAGTTCGGTAAGGTAACTGTCGATCATGATATTACTGCGGCGGCCATCGCCTGCTGCAAAAACTCGCCCGGCATCGTCAGCATTTGCGGCAGCGGCTCAAACGCCGCATATTACGATGGCAAAAAAATTGCCTCCAACAACTACGGCCTGGGCTACATACTGGCCGATGAAGGCAGCAGCAACTGGCTGGGCAGGCAGCTTATTAAAGGTTTCATGAACGAAACCCTGCCCCAAAACATTCGCAAAAAGTTTATTCATAAATACGATGCCGACCGCAAAACGCTTTTAGAGAAGGTTTACCGCCAAAAACAACCGGCCTTATTCCTGAGCTCGTTTGTTGATTTTTATCTGGAAAACCGCACCGACAATCATCTCCAAAGCGTCATAAAAAAAGGATTTAGCAAGCTAATTTCCACATATTTAGTACCTTTACACCAGCAACATCCCGAGGCCTCCATTCATTTTGTGGGCACGGTTGCTGCCAATTTTCAGGAACTTTTATATGAAGCTGCTGCTGAAGCCAATCTTCAAATAGCCAACATTATTAAAGAACCTATAAATAATTTATTAACCTACTATTCAAATAAAAATTAAAAAAATCATGAAAATAGGAATTAACGGTTTCGGCCGTATTGGCCGCCTGGCATTCAGGGCCGCAATGGAAAGATCCGACATTGAAGTTGTTGGTATTAATGACCTTGTTGAGCCAGATTACATGGCTTACATGTTAAAATACGATTCAACTCACGGACAATTCAAAGGCACTATTGCTGTTGAAGGCGGTCATTTGGTTGTAAACGGTAAAACCATCCGCGTAACTGCCGAAAAAGACCCTGCTAACCTTAAATGGAACGAAGTAGGTGCCGAAGTGATTATCGAATCAACAGGCTTGTTCCTTACGCAAGAAACCGCTCAAAAACACATCGATGCAGGCGCTAAAAAAGTAGTTATGAGCGCACCGGCTAAAGATGATACCCCTACATTTGTAATGGGTGTAAACCATAAAGAACTGAAAGCCGATCAAACTATCGTTTCAAACGCCTCATGTACCACCAACTGTTTAGCCCCTATCGCTAAAGTATTGGATGATAACTTTGGTATCGAAGAAGGCTTAATGACCACTGTACACGCTGTTACCGCTACTCAAAAAACCGTTGATGGCCCAAGTGCAAAAGACTGGAGAGGCGGCCGTGGCGCTTACCAAAACATCATCCCTTCATCAACCGGCGCTGCTAAAGCAGTTGGTTTGGTGTTACCTCAGTTAAAAGGTAAATTAACCGGTATGTCATTACGTGTGCCAGTTGCCGACGTGTCTGTTGTTGACTTAACCGTACGTTTGAAAAAAGGTGCTTCATACGAAGCCATCAAAGCAGCTATGAAAGCAGCATCTGAAGGCGAATTGAAAGGCATTTTAGGCTACACCGAAGATGAAGTAGTATCTGAAGACTTCAAAGGCGATGCACGTACATCAATTTTTGATGCAAAAGCAGGTATCGGCCTGAATGATAACTTCGTAAAAGTAGTATCATGGTACGATAACGAGTGGGGTTACTCAAACAAACTGATCGACCTTGTTCAGGAATTAGGCAAATTCTAATCCCTTTTCCCGATCTTGTATTAACCCCAAAGCCCTGGCAATAGCCGGGGCTTTGGGGTTAAAATAGTATATTGATGGCAATTATCGCCCCCGCTTAAACATGATAGACGAAACACTTATAAAAGAAATTGACAACGCACACAAGGCAGCTAATAACGCACAGCGGAATAAAAATTTTGATTTATATATGAACGTTTTTACCGACGACCTGCTATACAAACAGCTCAACGGAAAAACCATTGGAAAGGAGCAATTGGCCAACAATGTTAAAAGTTATTTCAACAGGGTTAAAAGTTTATCCGGCGGTTATCACAGGAAAGAAATTAATGCCGCTGGCGGCAAAATCACCGAAAGGCTAATTCAATACAGCCAGGTTTCAATCCGCGTTTTTATTTTCTTTTCAAAAAAATGGACGGTTGAAAGAGAGGGAATTTACGAATGGATAAGGGTAAACGGCAAATGGAAAATTTGCAGTGTTGAGGTTTTGGCAGAGAAAACATTTTAAGAACAGAGTGCATTGCTATGTTTTCCCAATAATTCCTGATAAATAATTAGAGCAATGCCTGCGGCCCGGGCTGTACATTCATACGCGCACAAGGCCTTAGGCTTTGGGCCGGTATCCATTTCCATCCCTATTGCGAGAATTCCTTAAACAAAAGCCCCGGTGCTATGGTTAGGATTGCCCTAAAAGTTATGTTACCGTTTTATAAACTACAGGCATAGCCGTTCGGAGGCATTCGAACAGCCGTAGACTACAGATATTTGAAGACTACATATCTGCAAAAAAAACTATCTTTATCCATCTAAACTTTTTTAATGAGATATTTTTTTGTTCTCCTTCTGCTGCTAATAACATGCTCAATTCAGGCGCAGGTAAATCCATCAAAAATTTATGGTACATGGGTAAAATGCAAAGCCACATATAGTGATGGCGTTGAGTTGCCAGACGACCATGTTATGAAGTACACGTACTTTAAATATAAGTTTGAGCAACCCGATAAAGTACAGGCTACCGTTAGTTATTTTGAATTTAATGCGCCAATGTTATTTGAAATAAATTATGGGATGCTGGAATTTAAATCGCCCGAGGGCGGAATGATAAACAAGTTTAAAATAGAAGCAATTAAGGATACACTTATTTTGGTACAATATGGCCGCGATGGCGCCGATGATCCAAACTCTGTAAAACTTTATTTTATTCCGGAGCATGTATATCAAAACTCAATTGTGTTAAAACCGGAAGATGTTTACGCGGTAAAAGGTGCAGATACTGTTTTTAAGCAAAGCGCTAAAATTTATGCCCAATTTAATGAAGATAGTTTTCAAAGATATATTTATGACGGCATCAGGGATAAAATTAGTATGGACGGCAGAGCCGGATATTTTAGCGCCGGATTTATTGTATCTAAACAGGGCGTAGCCGATAGTTTAAAAATTTATGAGGGTATTGATGAAAGCTTTAAAAAACAATTTGTTAAAGTTTTTAACAAAGCAAAAGGTAAATGGAAACCCGCCACATTGAATGGAAAACCTGTTGCGGTATATACAACAATAAACCTGGGTTACTCTACCTCCGAAACCATGTTGCCTGCATACTTATCAGCCCAAAAGGGCAATGAAGCTTATAACAATAAAGACTATGACCTGGCTATTTATTATTATGATAAAGCGTTAAAAAATGTGCCAACCGATAAAACTAACCTATATAAACGAGCAATGTGTAAGTGGCATATGGGCAATACCGCCGGGGCGTGTGAGGACTGGAATAAGATTAAGGCATTAGGAGCAGACGACGCCACCAATGCGATGATTGCCAAATATTGTAAATAAATCATCTTCGCCCTTGTTGGAATTGTATCCAACAAGCCAAAGTTAGTGGATTAAGAAAGCATTTAGTGAGACGCTAAAGCCGTATACAAACCTCATTTGCTGGCCACAACATCAACAAAGTGCAGGCAATTTCCATCTTTTAAAAAAATATGATAAATTTAGGGACTTAATCTTATCACTATGGTATTTACTTACGGCACCGGATTTTACGGTAAAATCAACACCTATAACGATCAATGGATCGAGACCAAATTTTTTCACATCGTGTTTATCCCGCTTATTCCATTAAGTTCTATGTACGTTACTTCGTCGGAATATAAGCGCCGTGGAGGCATAAATATGGAGTTAAATTCGCGGAGTGTTCTTGCCGCTTATGCCCGCCTGTTTACATTTATAGCCGCGGCAATTGCTTTGTATGTAGCCCTTGCCGAGAGTTACACAATCTCCTTTTTAGGCCTCAGCATTGCATTTACATGTGCCATTTTATGGGTTTACTTCTGCTTTTATTATGCCAGCGCCAAAGAAGCCGATTTCCCCCTTCGCGATAAGGTTGGCAGCATAACCGGGTTTTATGCCTTACCTCATTATTTCGATCACTCTTTTTTATACCTCAACCTCGAAACTTTTGAAAAGCAGTACCAGCAGCTTTATCCCGGCAACAATTGGAAGGATGATTTAACAACCGGTAACATTGAGCCCGAAAAAAGCCGTTTGCTTTTTGCCATAGCACTGTTTAACTGCATGGTTAACAACACCCCGGAAGACGACGAACTATATGCCAAAGCCGATGGCGTTTATGTGCTGGGGGCATAACAGTGCCAATACAGCCATTGGTTCCTGATGTTGCTACGATAGATCAGCTCCCATCTTTAGCGTAGGTCTTGTGCGAAGGAATAACGTGTGGGTGATCTGTGTTTTACGATATATTTGTCGATAAATCACCAGTCGTCGGCGTACAGGTAGCCGCACAAAACTTGCGCAAGTGGGGCTTAATGCTTCACAACAAAACCGTGATTTGCATGCGGGCGCACAGGCCTGGAGACCTGCGGTAGCGGGAGAGCAAATAATTATTATGCAAGCAATTAATGTTATTCTACTTTCTATATATTTACTTTATGAATATCAATATTTCTCTCGCTGTTCGAAGTCTCTGACTTCGAACCACTATGCCTGTAGTCTCCGACTACAGGATTATTATCACCTTTCCCCGGTATCAATTGCTCAATCCATAACCTTAGCATTCGATAGTCGGAGACTATCAGCATAATCATCCGAAGTCAGAGAATCGGACAGCGGGAGACTATTGGCATAATCATCCGAAGTCGGAGAATCAGACGGCGGAGGAACTCATGAAATATAAAAATCTGGTGTTAAATAAAATATAGTGTCAATAAAGAAAAGGACGCCATTGAAAGAGAGCACATTTTCATCATGCAGATCTTCAAAAATTAAACCCAGCTTATTGTTGATATAATCGTTATTGCGGTTATTGCGAAAATGATTGAATTCTAAAAAAAATTTAACGGTAGTAAGGTCCGTTGGCTCGGAAGCAACTATAAACTCTTGCATAACTACTGCATTAAGCTCATCGTTAATTATTTTGAAACCGAGGAATGTATATGCAGTAGCCGGGAAAAAGTAATTGTGAATAATTAGACTATTGAAATAATCAAGCCAGCTTTCATAAAAGATACCTGTATTGGTTTTAATGACATGAGTGCCATTAAGCCTGTATACTTTTTGTTCAGCGCCTTGGCTGATAAAATCACTTTGCAGGATTAGCGGAGTATAGAAAAGATTCTCCCTTTCGGCAAAAGCTAAGAGTTTTGCTGTTTCTTTACTTTTGACATACTGCTGCTTTTTAGCTGTGAGGCCTGCTGCCGCATCTGATCTAAGGAAACATTGGGCTTTTTTGAGTTTATTTGCCTGGCCAGCAGGTTCATCTCCGAGAATGATATTTTGTAGTTCATCTTTGATGTTTTTCATTAATAATCAATTGATCAAAAATAAGTTTTTTTGACCAATTTTTAAAATAGGCAAGCCATGCTGTCAGGGCTGCTTCGAACCTATAACCGATAGTTTTATTGTATCCATTTAGCAATTCAATTCGCTGTTCGAAGTCTCTGACTTCGAACCACTATGCCTGTTTCTCCGACTACAGGATTATTATCACCTTTCCCCGATAGTTTTATTGCATTCATCAATTGCTCAATCCATAACCTTAGCATTCGATAGTCGGAGACTATCAGCATAATCATCCGAAGTCAGAGAATCGGATAGCGAAAAAAAAATAAGCATCAATAAATGATGAAGAAACAAGGTTGGCTCAAAAAGGGGCAACCTTGTTTTGATTTAGCCTTCCTTGGCGCAAATGCCGTGCGCCTGTCATCGGGTTACCTCAATGTAACTTTAGGATAATACATTGTGAATCACAGGCAAACCATCACTAAAAACCGCCGACACAAGACCTGCGCAAAAAAGGCCAAAATGCCATTCCTCCCCCAGCGGGGGAATAGCTTTGTAGCAAAAAAAAGAAAAACGGTGCTCCGTGCCAGAGGTACGGAACCTTAGGTAGCGTACCTCTGGCACGCAAAAATTTTTACTGTCCTGTTTTGTTATAAACGGCTACAGTAATATATGCAGCCTTGGTAAAAGGATTAAGCCCCGCACCACCGATGTAGCTTAAGGTTACCTGGTAACGTGTACCCTGATAATCTACATTTATCGGGGCGTTTATATTTAATATGGTTGATTTTTGGACAACACCGCCTGTATTATCATCTTTAAAATTTACGGTAGCCGATTTAGTGTTTGGATCAATATTTATCGCATCCACACCTATTCTTAATATGTTGTTAAAAACTACGTAGTAATTTGTTTTGCACCAAAGCGTTTGAGTCGTCCCGGTAAGGTAATAATCATCGGCTATTTTACCGGGTGTTGTACTGCTATTTGCCAGTTCGATAGCCTTATAAGCATCTGCAACTGGTTTAGACGTTAACAAACCAATTCCTGTGGTATCGTTTTTTATCGCAGCCTTGTTTTGGGCTATAAACTTATTCATCGAAATAGGACTGGCGGGCTTAACATCATCGATGGCTTGCAGTTTGTTTGCAAGCATTAAATTATTGGTTACAACATTCTTCTTGGCTGCAGCCGTTGCGCTGTCAATCGTATTTGCTTTGGTGGTAATCTTAATACTTTTTAAATTGGTTTGCCTCCTGGAAATTTTATCTGCAAGTTCTTTAGTTGTAATAAATGTGCTGATAAACTGCAGGTAACCGGCCTCGTTCTTTTGCATAAAAACCGAGTCGTCTTTAAACAGGTATTTATCAGAAACTGCAGTAATTAGTTTTGAATCAACCTCCATTTCTTTCAGCCTAAGATCATTGGCATCTTTAAATAACCCTATACCCATCGCAAAACCTCCAATCACAATTGTACTTATTACCCACTTAAAAAAGTCGAGAGCGGCTGGTGTCATCCATAGAATTTTTTCTGGTGGCGGCATTTCGGAATTTGGTTTTTCAGTATTTGGTGTAGAGTCGGGCATGGCAAAAAGTTTAGGACTTATTATTACCAAGGTAACTGATTTATAACATATGACAAAATTATTTTATCATATTACGCAGGATGTTATGTCAATTCCTCCTTGTTTATTTTAACCTGCAATTGCACTTGCTGATGTTCTCCAACGGCGCTTGATTGGATGTTGCAGCCAACAAATACCGGCATGTAAAAAGCTTTAATATTTATCTCCATTTCGGCTACCCCTGGCTCGTTGGTAGCTACGCCAAAAGGGCGGGAGATGGATAGCCAAACACAATTCGCGTCGCTTTATCCAGCAATTAATCGAGGTGGCAGCTTTGCAAAAAAATCTTAATTTTAAACGTCATTCACGATACCGGGTAAAATTGGCGAACATGCCATGGATGATTCATGGTTAATCGGTTCTGGATGAATAAATTTTAATATTTATATCGTACCTTATTGCTCTTATTCATTTCAACTTCTACCAGATATGTCAGTAAGCCCAAAAACCAAGCACCGTAAACGAAAAATTCTGAAATGGTTAAGCCTGCTTGGGCCAGGTTTAACTACCGGCGCGGCCGACGATGATCCGTCGGGCATAGCAACTTATTCGCAAACAGGTGCTCAATTTGGCTATGGCCAGCTGTGGACGGCCCTTTATATGCTGCCCTTTATGACCGCCGTTCAGGAGGCCTGTGCACGTATTGGGCTGGTTACCGGCAAAGGCATAGCCGCAGTTGTGAAGGAACATTACAGCCGTAAGGTACTATATGCTGTTGTGGGCCTGGTAGTGGTGGCCAATACCATTAATATAGGCGCTGATATTGGGGCTATGGCCGCCGCAGCTCAATTACTAATCCCCCTACCTTTTATCATATTAACCTTGTTATTTACTACCGGTATCCTGCTGCTGGAAATTTTTACCACTTACCGGCTATATTCCAGAATATTGAAATGGCTGGCCCTGGCGCTGCTGGCTTATCCTATAACGGTGTTTATTGTCCATCAGCCCTGGGCAACCGTGCTGCGGTCAAGCCTGGTGCCGCATTTTGAATTTAGCTTTGCTTTTTTGTTTATCATCACCGGCGTATTCGGCACTACTATTACTCCTTACATGTTTTTTTGGGAGGCCTCGCAGGAGGTTGAGGAAGAACAAGCCAAGGGGCTGGTACGCAACGGCAAACCCCGGATTGGCTGGCCGCACATTCATGCCATGCGTAAAGACAATACCTTGGGTATGATTATTTCGGAGTTTACCACCTGGTGCATTCTACTGGTTGCGGCTACCGTTTTACACAACAGCGGCGTAACCGATATTAAAAATGCGGCCGATGCGGCAAAAGCACTGGAGCCTTTAGTTCATTCATTTCCGCATGCAGGTTTTTTTGCCAAGCTCATCTTTTCCATTGGCATCATCGGGCTTGGCCTGCTGGCTGTGCCGGTTTTATCGGGCTCGGCCGCTTACGCCGTAGCCGAGGCTTTTGACTGGAGTGCCAGTCTGAACCTCAAATTCCGCAAAGCTTATGGCTTTTATGGCGTAATTACCGTTGCTACGCTGGTGGGGCTGGGCATAAATTTTGTGGGGATAGATCCGGTGAAGGCCCTGGTGTATACAGCGGTAATTAATGGTTTGGCAGCTGTTCCTTTACTTTTTCTCATCGTAAATATCGCGGCCAGTGAAAAAATTATGGGCGTGTATAAAAGCGGCTGGTTATCCAAAACCCTGTTATGGTCAACATTTGTGATCATGGGCGCCGCTGCAGTGGCGTTATTTTTCACATTATAGCTCAGGACAAGCACATTTATATTATCCCGTTTTTTACCGCAAACATTACCAGGCCGGCGGTATTCCGAACGCCTACCTTTTCAATCAGCCTTATCCTGATCCCTTCTATTGATCGAGGGCTGAGAAAAAGTTGTTTACCCATTTCGGTGGCAGTTTTTTCTTCACAAATCAGTTTTAAAACTTCCTGCTCACGCTCGGTAAATTGAATATTTTGGTTAAATGAGGGCTTCAGGTTACCCTTTATTACTAATTTTTTCAGGAGGGCCTTGCTTACTATATCATTAAAATAGTAGCCATTTTCATGCACGGCATAAATTGCCTTACCAATCTCATCCGAGTCGGCGTTCTTTAATAAATATCCGTTTGCGCCAATCTCCATCAGGTGGATGATGAATTTATCATCATCGTACATGGTTACCACCAAAATTTTAACCGAACCAAATTTCTTCTTAACCAGTTTAGTAGCTTCTATGCCATCCATTACAGGCATTTTTAAATCCATGATAATAACATCCGGCAGCTCTTTTTCCATCCCTTCTATAAGGTCCTGGCCATTGCTGGCCTCCATGATTACTTCAAAATCGTTATGCTGGGCCAGGCCAACTTTTAAACCATCTCTAAATATAGTATAGTCGTCTGCTATAGCTACTTTTATTTTATTGGGGTTCATAATTTGCATTCATTAGATGATGTATCAGATAAAAATATTCGCCAATGTTGTTATTGCTTCAGGAATTTACGTTGTCTTTCACATATATATCAATGCAATAGCCCCCGGCTACCTGCGAAAATGTGAGCTGGCCTTTTATCAAAATTATGCGGCTTTGTATATTTTTTAAACCAAGTCCGTTTTTTTTAAAGCGTAACTCCTCGTACTGTTTTTGGGTAAGCCCATTACCATCGTGAAAAATGGTTAACCTTAACGCATGGCTTTCATAAACCGAACTGATATGCAGTTTTTTTGCATCGGCGTATTTAATGATGTTATTTACAAGCTCCTGAAATATCCTGTAAATGCTGATGTCATTTTCGGTTGTTGGGGCGGTGTATGAGTAGGCCAGGTCGGTTGTAGCCTGCATAATATTGCTGTTATGGATTATCTTTTCGGCAAAGTGCTGAATTGCGGTATTCAGGCCCAACTCTTTCAATATCCCCGAGTGAAGATTATGCGAGATATCCCTTACCTGTTTAATGGCTTCGTCCAGTAACTCTTTGGCCTTTTCATAAAGCTCTTTATTTTTTTCGTCAAAAACATTAATTTTTATTCCCTGGAAATGCAATTTTGATGAAGATAATATAGCGCCAACTTCGTCATGTAAATCCTCGGCAATGCGGTGCCGTACAGCTTCTTCGCTGCGCACCGCTGCTTCAATTAGCTGGTTTTGCTGATTTTCGCGTAAATTTTGAATGTTTTTTTGGTACTGAAATTTTTTTCGCTGAAAGAATATAAAAATCAATAAAATGCTCACAAACAGAAAAAGCATCACTGCTATCCCCATAAACAAAAAAAGCTTTATTTCTTTATAATTCTGACTCATAAAAGGCTTTTGCTATAAAAATACAGAAGATGATAAAGGTGATATTATGGATATTCCATAAGCTTACCGCAAAATTTTGCAAATGCACGGTAAGCTTGTTATAAAGCAGGAATATGAAAAAATTCACTGTTACATAAATCCCCAAACCGGTAACAATCCATAAATCGGGCTGCTTTTTGCTAATTTCTTCGTCGTCGTTTATCCTGAATAAATAATATTGAATACAATAAAACAACAGCAGCGCAGCCTCAACCGATAACAACAGGCTACTAAAATGCCAGTAGTCAAAAAACTGCTGATAAATGCTAAAATTTACAATTACAAACCCTGCAAAAACAAATTGAATAACCTTTTTTGTGGCGGTAAGAAACGGTTGCTTAAGCCGGATAAAATAGGAGCTGAACAACACAAACCTTACTATGGAATGGATATTATACAAATAATTATTCGACTGAAACTGAACAGGCAACTTTGTCCTGAATTTCCAGGTCAGGTCGATAGCTATATTTACTATCAGTGCTATCCAAACATATACTACTACGGGCTTGTTAAAGGCCGGTTGCTTTTTGCGAATGTAAAGAAAAGTCAAAGGTATGAGCAACGCCCAAACCTCCGACCAATCGAGAATGTTTTTAAGAATATTTTGCACAGCCTTTATATGTTTTTATTGCATAGTGGCCGGTGGCGAAGGGTTTGAATTTACATCGCCGTTGTCGCATTTTAAAACAACCTCTCCTTTTATAATTTGAACTTGGTACACCACATGCTGGTTGGCCGGCAGTATTATAGGGGTAAGAAGAAGATAGTCAAAATCCCGTTTTTTTCCACCGGAATCTTTTAACATATCGAGTATGGTTTTTTTGGAAATATAAGAGTTACCCAATATGGCCTTACCACTTAGCATGGTTAAACTATCTTTTGCCAATGATAATGTATCGGGGTTAGCAGCATTTAAATAATTCCCCGCTGTATCAATAATGTACGAAATGAGCTGATAGGGCCGCTTTTCGTTATCAGCAGCAGGTGTATAAAACTGAAAAACAAAGTTATTGGTTTTGGCCGAATCGAGCCAGTGGGTGACTTGCGCCGAAGTATATTTTAACGAAGCAAATTTAATGCCCCCGCCCGCCGGCTGCTGGCAGGCCGTGGCAAATAAAAATACGCAAAAAATAAGTGCAGAATGAAGCAATCCGGTAAAATTGCCAAAAGGTTGTTGTTTCATAATAAATTGATTTACAATGGTTGTAATGTATAGCTTAACGGTTAATGACTTTAAAGGCTGATCAAATTAACTAAGGTTAAGTTAAGTATATTGTTTTAATAATTAATATAATAATATACTTTTTTTTCGAAAACATCTCTTTTCTGCGTATAAATACTTATTTATTTTTTTCGGTATTTGTACTCTTCCCTAATTTGTGTTTCTGCGCAATATTTGTATCGCAATAAGGGCATAAGATACCGGTTAAGAAGCTTCGGTCATACGCCCCCGAGCAGGAGCTAACTCGAAAATCCTTTTAAAGAGTAGAGACCATTATTTAACTTTTAAATTTACTACTTATGGCAATTTCACCAGCTAACGAGGTATCTAATGATATCGTGTATATCCAAATAGTTATTGATACCGACGCTATTATAGCCGACAACCCCACTCCAAGTACTAATGCAGACAGCCCCACCGGCCTTGCGCATAATTACATGTACATGGTAGCAACCAGAGGCAATGTATTTACTCCACAATCTGAAGGAACGGCAGACCTTAACGTAAAAGCCATTACCGGCGATGTTATTCGCTGGTACGCAGTATCTGAAAATGGCAATTTTGACACTGCTGTAGCTATTTACAAAATTGCAAGATACGACAGCAGCGCTGATGTATTCAGCGCAGTTGACTTTAATGTTTTTACCAGGACAGGTATTTTGCCAACCGACAGAACCACATTCCCGATTACATTTTCGTTACAGAATTACTGGTTCAACAGCGCAACCATCCTTAAAACCGGAACAGAAAACTATAGTATCAGTTTTGCACTGTACCGCCACACCAGGGACCAGGCCGAACCGGTATTATTCGGCTACTTTTGGTGGGATCCAACGCTTACCATTCAGTATTAAGCCGGGGGGCAGTAAAATTCGGCGCAACTAACAATTGTTAGCCGCTTACATTACAAATTATTTGCCCTTTCCCAAGCCTTGTGCGGTTGAGCCGTGAATAGCCGATTTGTGATTTGTTATCCAAAACACAGGTTGGCTATTTTACAAAAGTATCAAGTAGTGAGTATCAAGAAAAAAGGCAATAAAAAAAGCCTGCCGTCAATCAACCGGCAGGCTTCATTAAAAATATATAACCAGGTAATTAAGGGGCTAAGGAAGTATAAACACCGACAAACTCCGTGGGCCGTGCGCGCCGATAACCAGTGATTGCTCAATATCGGCCGTTTTTGACGGGCCGGAGATGAACGCGCCATAGCCGTACGTAGCGTCACCAATTTTTTCATAAGCCTGCGCCATGGTGGGCACTAAAGTGGTTTTACTGATTACTATAGCCAGGTGCTGGGCAATGAAGGGCAACACCCTTACTGTCATTTGCTCTTCTGTGAGCCATAATGCCCCGTTTTCTGCAACGCCGAGATTCGACCGGAGGATGCACAATTCCACATCAGCAAAATTGTGGGATAATTCGTGTTTTACATCGGCGGCATAGGTGTATTCGCCTAATTCTTTGATGCCCGATATAATTTTTACACCGGGTTTAAATTCTTTGTGCAGGATGTTTTGGATGGCTGCATAGTCGGCCACTGCGTACACAAAACTGCCCCCGGCACTGCCGATGGTTTTGTATTTTTCAACCAGGTCGTCGTTGGTGGATGTCAGGGTGCTTAAAACCTCAAGGCCGGGTAAATCTGCCTGGCTAAACTGGTTGGCTTTTACGGCTGCTAATATGTTTTCGCGGCTGCTCATTTCTTACTCTCCTTTCTTTTGGCATACCATTCGCCAAATGATTGTTCGGGGGCTTTGGGCATTTCGCGGTGTTTGTACCATGGGTTTGCGCCATTATTAACCGCGAAGGGCGCGTATTTGAACATAAAACGCCCCATTTTGCCTGCCGCCCGGTAAATTATGGGCGAGGATAAGGTAAAGGCCATACCTTTCATGGCCAAAGTTTTTGCTTTGGGCGTATAGCCTGCCTTAACAATTACCTGCCGCCATTTGTATAGCTGGTCGTGAATATCAATTTTAACCGGGCACACGTTGCTGCACGAGCCGCATAGTGTAGAGGCAAATGGCAGGTCGGCATATTTTTCCATATCGAGGTTGGGCGCCAGGATGCTGCCTATTGGGCCTGCAACCGCGGTATGGTAACTGTGGCCGCCGCTTTTGCGGTACACCGGGCAGGTGTTCATACAAGCTCCGCAACGGATGCATTTTAACGAATTGCGGAAATCTTCGCGACCCAGCTGAATGCTGCGGCCATTATCAACTATCACAATATGTATTTCCTTGCCATCCTGCGGTTTGCTGAAATGACTGGAGTAAGTGGTAATAGGCTGCCCGGTAGCACTACGGGTAAGCAGGCGCAAAAATACGCCAAGGTGTTTGCGCTCCGGGATTATCTTCTCGATACCCATGGATGCGATATGGATTTCGGCCAGGTGGGCGCCCATATCGGCGTTGCCCTCGTTGGTGCATATTACAAACTCGCCGGTTTCGGCAATGGCAAAATTAACGCCGGTAAGGGCCGCGCGGCGGGTCAGGAACACCTCGCGAAGGTGTTGACGGGCAGTTTCGGTTAATATTTTAGGATCTGATTCGCCTTTGGCCGAACCTAAATGCTCATGAAATATGTCGCCTATTTCTTCCTTTTTCTTGTGGATACAGGGCAGCACAATATGGCTTGGCGGTTCGCCGGCTAACTGAACTATGCGTTCTCCCAGGTCGGAATCGATAACATCTATACCCTGTTTTAACAGGTATTCATTAAGGTGACACTCCTCGGTAAGCATCGATTTGCTTTTTACCATGCGGCTGATGCCGCGTTTCTCCAGCAGGGCGTAAATGATTTTGTTGTGCTCTTCGGCATTAGCTGCCCAATGTACTATTATCCCATTGTTAATGGCATTGGCTTCAAACTGCTCCAGGTAAGTGCTCAGGTTTGATAGTACGTTGTTTTTGATTTGGGAGGCGGTTTCGCGCAGCAGTTCCCACTCGGGCAGTTTATGTGCTGCGATATCGCGTTTGGCGCGCACCCACCACAGGGTTTCGTCATGCCAGTCAACCCGTGGCTCGTCGCGGTTAAATATGGCGGCTAATTGCGGATGATCTTTTGTTGCGGTGCTGCTCATTTAGATGCTATGGTTTAAAATCTCGGCAACATGAATTACTTTAACATCGCTGTTTTGGCGGCGCAGGATGCCTTCCAGGTGCATCAGGCAGCTTAAATCGGCCGAAGTGATGTATTGTGCCCCGTGTTCAATGTGGTCGTCTACACGGTCTTTACCCATTTTTGATGATACGGCTTCTTCTACCACGCAAAAGGTACCGCCAAAGCCGCAGCAATCGTCGGCCCGGCTTAAGGGCACCAACTCCAGGCCTTTTACCATACTAAGTAATTGGGCAGGTTTGCTAAAAGGTTCGGCAACCAATTCGGTCATTTGTGAAATGCGCAGGCCCCGCAAACCATGACAACTTTGGTGCATACCAACTTTGTACGGGAAACTGGCTTCCAGGCTTTTTACCTGCAGTATATCTACCAAAAATTCGGTAAGTTCAAAAACGCGTTTACGGATTTCGAGAGCTTTATCTTCGTTTTCGTGTGAATGCAGGTGTTCTTTTATATGGAGTGTACAGCTGCCGGATGGACAAACAATATAATCGTAACCAGTAAAATTGTCGATGAATAAATTATTGCAGCCGCCGGTAAGGTGTTCATAACCGCTGTTGGCCATAGGCTGCCCGCAACAGGTTTGATTTTTAGGGTAATGAACTTCGCAACCCAGCTTTTCCAGCAATTCCAGGGTTGCAATGGCAGCCTGTGGATAAAATTGGTCTACATAGCAGGGAACAAATAAAGCTACCTTCATTTTTTGTGTTTATTTCAATTGGTTAAAGCAATATTAACGCTTATCTTTTGCATAACTATCCTTATGTATCTGCAAAGTATAGTTGTATATTAAGGTACCCAAAATACAGTTATAACAGCCAACTGTTATTCAGTTTTTTTTGCAAAAGGATACAGGAGATTGGCCTGTTTTGGTAGTTGGATAATCCATTATGTGGAAGGAAAAGTGAATTGCGATATTTAAAATGGACATCTGACTCCTCCAACTCCCACAAGCTGGAAGCTCGCGATAGCGATACAATTTTTATTTTATACTGTTGATTTTTAAAGAGATAATGAATTATTCAATAATATTCTACTATTCCTATAGTATTTATATAAATAATGTTTTATGTTTGCATCGTCAACACAGACAAATCGTTCTTTATTTTAACTTATCAAGAAAGACTGAGGGAAAGGCCCAAAGACGTCTTAGCAACCTATACATCCGCATAATGTGAAAGGTGCTAATTCCTGCTCCATTCAACGGAGAAAGATAACATACCATCTTCGCCCCTGCCAATCTAATAAGTGATTTTATAGTTTTTTTAAGTCGCGTGACCGAGAGGATAGGTGGGGGTCTGCAAAACCCTAAACGGCAGTTCGAATCTGCCCGCGACGTCTATTTTAGCTGAAAGCTAAAGGCGTAAAGCATAAAGCTTTCTTTTTAGCCTGAAAGTTAAAAGCGGAAAGCACAAAGCTTTTTATCGTTATTCGGGCTTTAAGCCTTCTGCTTTTAGCTCACAAATTTCCTATTGAATATCTTGTCGAGATCCTGAGGTAAGGATATTTTTTGTTCACGTCGGGATAGTCATGGTAGTTTCCTTCCAGCCTGAAATAGCCCGATTCGGCAGCTATTGAGAGGCCTTTGATAAACATATAGCTTACCTCGTTACTAAAGGTGTGCAAAAAATAATGCGATTTATTGCCGTTTACGGTTACCATCCAGCCGCCCCGGTAATTTGCACTGTATGATAATTTATTTAATAGCCTTATCGTTCCGCCCCCGTTAACCGAAAAGCCTGGCCCATAATCATAATTACGGCTATTGTATATGTATTCATCGGGCACAGCAGCCAAAAGAATAGGGCCAGCCCCAAGATTGCCGGTTATTTTTATGCCGTGTGTTAGTTTAAGCTCGGAGAATAGATTGAATTTTACGCTTTGCGCCCCGTAAAAAAATGCCTGGTTGCGGATGTAATCATAATTTGCAGATAATATCACCAGGTTTTCCATTTTATCCTGGTCAATTACAGAAATGTCCCAGCCGGTAAGTGATCCGTACACACTTATTACGTTAACCGAACTGCTGTCGTCCTTACCAAACTCGGCAGTTATGGATATATTGCTGAACGGTTTCCTGAAACCCTCATTGGGCACACCATACAATAATGAGGCCCGACCGAACCAGCCAAGGCGGCCGTGCTTAAACGGGCTTACCGATTGAGAGTTAAATATCCGCCCTCCAAGGTCAAATTCGGCGCCTATTTTTGATGAGTCGCGCTCGGTACTATTGCCATAAACTTTGCCCCAGGTGCCATCTAAAATGCGGTTTAGTCCGCGCATAGGGTTAATTATTAATCCTGCTACTTCGCTGGCCTGCCTTTTAAAACCCCGCTGGCGGTTGTTTACAATACGGCTGGATAGGCGAAAAGTCATCTCGCCCAGCACTATGCCGCCAAAACTGGTATTTATAAAATCGTTAGGGGCGGGCGCCTGGTTTTCGGCAAAGGTTTCCCATAGGTAGCTGCCCGCCATGGTAGCCGGTACCGATTGCCAGAAGCTAAAACCATTACTGCGGAAAGCGCTGTAAAACAAACTGCCATGGTAAGGGTGCCCAAACTGGTTAGTTTGAAAAGGATCGTTGTCAAACTCCCAGTTGCCGGGGTTGAGGTTGTGGCTTACGCTTTTCCAGTTTATACGGGCGTAATCCTTGTTGGCTACATACCGGTCAAAAATCCAGGGCGTAATTTCGCCTATACCCAATTCGGCTGCCGCGCGGCCAAACCTGCGTTTTACGGTGGTATCCCTGACGTCCCGGTAATAGCGTAGTTTCACCTCGGGCTTTTGATCGAATATATTGTTTTGAGCAAAAAGCTTGCAGGAGGTGCAGAAAAATATAAAGGTAATTAATATTGATTTTTTTGAGGGGTAAAGATCAGCTATGCTCATATAAAGGTTATCAGGCGGTGCAAAAAACTATTATCCAGAAGCGCTTAAGTAATGAAATTGTTTTGATAGATGTTATAATAATGTTAAATGTTTGTTTTGAAATTTTTGGGGATGAAAGTTAAAAGGGGATGAGGAAGAGGACAATCTGCTACAAACTACTTAATTACTTACAAAATACATAGCATCAACTTACAATTTACATAAAATCACTCATCATGTGTATGATCGCATTTTCTTAATATATGGTCGGCACATTAAGCCTCGTACTTTTTAAATAGAATCAGCTTTGTTTTGCCGTAAGGACGATGGTGTTAACTATAATCCAAATTGACGGGCAAAGGCGAAAAATATTATCTTTAAGCGCTTAACCTGCATTAAGCCCAATCAAAACCAATATCCATTTAAATCATGAAAATTTTCAACATCGTATTTGTTGTGTTGTTTGTCATTTTTGCCGCCCTGCAATATAATGACCCCGATCCTTACATTTGGGTGCCCATTTACCTGTACAGCGCATGGTTTTGCTTTAAGGCTTCGCAAAAAAAGTTTTACCCGGTTTGGTATGCAGTTGGTATATTTATTTACCTGGCATATGCCACCTATAAAATATTTGACGCCAATGGCCTTATAGACTGGTTTACCCAACACCACTCCGAAAGCCTGGTAGAAAGCATGAAGGCCGAAAAACCATGGATTGAAGAAACACGCGAATTTTTTGGTTTGCTGATATGCGTTGCCGTATTAGGTGTCAACTGGGTTTACGGGAACAAATTGAAAAAGAAGGCATAGTATTTATACGTTTCAATCAGAACAACTCCCAAATAGAAGGGCTACAAATACGATAACCCGTTATATCCGCCATGGATATAATATACCGGTTCAAAATTATGCTCGTCGGGCGCAAGTTCGCAGCTTACCTGCATGGTGGTAAAAGTTACATCACCAAAAATATTGGCTATGGCGGTGTCGGCAGCATCGCGGCCGGTGGCTATTTTTATAAGGCCGTTTAAGGGTACCAGTTTAGTGGCATCAAAAAGTATCCATTTGCCGCCCAGGTAGGCCTCAAAACAGGCATGGAAATCGGCAGGATATAAGTGATAGGCATAGCCTGTAAAATAACGTGCCGGAATGGTTAAGGCCCGGCAGAGGGCAATACCCAGGTGGGCAAAATCGCGGCAAACGCCAATCTGTTCGGTAACGGTATCGAATGCCGATGTTTGCGAATTGCTGTACCCGCTTAAATATTGCACATTATTGTGAATCCAGTCGGTAAGAGTAACTACTTTTTCAAACGGGTTGGTAATGTGGCCAAACAGGTTGTGCGACAGCCGGTACAATTTATCCGACTGGCAATAACGGCTTGGGTTTAAGTACGGCAGTACCGACGAATCCAACTGGGCCACCAATGTTTCCTGTTGCTGCGAATAATCGGTAAGCTCATAGCAATTATCAACCAAAGCGCGGTAGGTAACTTTAATAGTGCCAGGTTGGTACACCTCAAAGCGCATCAACCGGTTTTCGCCCTGGGCAGATATGATCTCCTCAATTTTAACGTAAGGATCAACCGTAAACTCCTCGTTCAACACAGTTTGGTTGGGTGTACGTAATGCATGTATGTTTAATATCAATGTGCCCGGCGCCCGTACTACATATTCCATTTGGGTAAACACATTGAATTTCATTGATCAGCTTTCGGTTTTAATTTCTTCTAATTTGTTAAATGTTGCATCCATCCAGTCTTCAGATATATGCTCCAGAGCCAGTTTCAGTTCTTCGGCCCACTGGGCCGATATATATTCCAGGTCTTTCTTTTCGTATCGCTGTTGAATAATGTCGAAACTATCCTTTTTATAAACAGCAACATCAATCGGGAAATCCACATTATTGGAGCTTACCCTTGTTGAATCGAACGAAAGAAAACCTGTTTTAAGAGCCAACTTCAGGCTGCTGTCTTCCGTAAGGATGCGGTTTAATATCGCTTTGCCGTGGCCCGAATTTCCTATAACTACATAAGGCGCACCCTGCCCAAGTTCAACCCAGTTACCTTCGGGGTATAACAAAAAAAGCTTGTGCTCGTCGTCGTCCTTTAGCTGTCCGCCTATAACGGTGTTCAGGTCAAACCTGAAACCTGCGGCTTCTAATGATGCTTTGTCTTCGGCAATTACGCGCTTTACCTGCTCGCCAAAGGCGTTTACAGCTTTGTACATTTTGTTAAAATCCTTGGTTTCCAGCAATTCGTTAAAATATACGATGGCCTTATCCCTTGCCGACCGTAAACCGCTGGTCATGATAAAAAGCGAAAAATGATCTTTTTGTTCAATGGTGATCTTCTTTTTTATAGTGGTATCTGTACCAGAGGTTATGCGTGTATCAGCAATAGCCAATAAGCCTTCTTTAACCTTAATTCCGAGGCAATAAGTCATTTTTATACAGTGCGATTCGTTACAAAATTCAAGATAGCCAAAATAGGGAAAAGAATCGGGGTATAGAATCACGAATTAAGTGTCTTGACGCTTTTAGTTACCGATATCACATTTGGTTCATCCTCAAATAATAATACCCCCATAAAACAACCAATAGTGTTTAGTTGCTGTACTTGCCAAAATAATTAAATAATTTGTCGATTAGTATAATTATTGAAATATAAACTATAATTGTAATTCCAATTTCAGGCTTTTTTAAATTACCACATGGTAAGAGCCTGTTTAAATTTGTTAATGGAAATATGTTATAGCTATAAAACCATGTTTTTTTGTAAATATTGGCGATGACAATACCTATTATAAAATGAATTTCCGGCCAAAATCACCGTTAATCAATCGAAATCCGTGCGTTTAATACCCATAGAATTATTATTGAATAAAATTTAAACAGGCTCTAAGT